>Ga0208789_1000494_pt1 | contig 36620 bp, 30 predicted proteins | sample Methanotroph_Enr_FD_187368 | JGI IMG/M metagenome (GOLD analysis project Ga0208789, IMG submission 187368) | Enriched soil microbial communities from Old Woman Creek wetland in Ohio, USA - Methanotroph_Enrichment_5 (SPAdes) (version 2) | ecosystem: Environmental > Terrestrial > Soil > Wetlands...
GTTCCAGTAACAGTATTACCCGATGAAGTATTTCTTGATATTGGTGTGCCGATAATGTCAAAAACTCTAATCCATAGATCAGCTGGTGAGCGAACACCGGAACCAGTGACTTGCACCAAATTATCTTTTCCAAGTATATGCTCCACAAAAACCGTTTTACCTGATTTCGATGGCCCTGATATTGAAACTAACATTGAGCCATCATCTAGAGCATCATGTAACTGTTGTTCTTTAGTTTTTAAATGATCATCAACATATGTCCATACTGGAAATCTACCTGGAGTAAAGATGTCCTTAATTTTCATTAATTCGCCCATTGAATCGACCTAGCGGCTAGCATAATTATAAAGTTAGACATCTTCCATTTTTAGAGCCTAATTTGCAATTAAAATTAGGCTTTTTACTCGGATTTTATAACTGCATAACATCCTAGAATAGTGGGATATACAGTTCCAGATATATTGTTTGACCCGATTATTTGAAGTTCTTATAAAAAATTAATAGTCCGCTTTTGGCCGAACCAAGACAATCAATGTCAGACTCAATCCAAACTAATATTTGTTCAGTCAGAGCTAACATAGCCGGTGGGTAAGCAAAACGACGCTTGCCTACCTCGCACAAACAGCGGGCATCCCCTTCTTAAACTGAACCACCTCTGCTTAATGCCAACATCTTCATGGGATAACAGATGACAATGCAGCAACGTTTTGCTGTCGAAATCCTCATAACGGGCTCGCGGTTAAAGGGGGTGATTTGGTTGTATTTGACATTGCTTTTTTTAATGCTGGTTTATGGATACAGTTTCGCTATTTCTTCATTGGCCGGTATCCCGGTGTCTGCAACTGGTTCGCCGTCTACTTCAACCCAGGCGACTATATAGCTGGCAAAACCAGCTGTTGATAACAGCGCTGGCAAGGGCAGGAAAATCTATGTCTATAACTGTATAATGCCGCGATATGAAAAAACCAACGCAAAAAATACGCTTTACTGTCCGGTAGCTATAGAGCATGAATGCTGCAAATCCCATTGGAGTTTTCGATTCAGGCGTTGGCGGCTTGTCGGTCTTACGTGAGATTCGCAGGACGCTGCCGAGCGAAGATTTGCTGTATGTGGCGGATTCGGCCCATGCACCGTACGGCGATAAATCCCAGCAGTTTATCGAAGCCAGGTCGATTGCGATTACCGAGTTTTTAGTGAGCCGGAAGGCCAAGGCCATTGTCGTTGCCTGTAACACGGCAACGGGCGCTGCGATAACAACGTTGCGCTCAAGATTCTCTATGCCGATTATTGCGATGGAACCTGCGGTAAAGCCTGCGGCTGAGAACACCCAATCAGGGGTGATCGGCGTCCTGGCGACCAGCCGGACCTTGGCTAGCGATAATTTTGTGAAGCTGTTTGCACGATACGGCGAGGATGTCGAGATATTGGGCCAGGCCTGCCCCGGTCTGGTGGAGCAGGTGGAAGCGGGCGATTTGTCCGGCGACAAAACCCGGCTATTGCTTGAGCAGTATGTGCTGCCGTTGCTGGAGCGGGGTGCCGATACGCTAGTGCTGGGCTGTACGCATTATCCGTTCTTGGCGCCGCTGATCCAGGAGATAGCTGGGGCTGAGGTAGCTGTGATAGATTCCGCCGCCGCCGTTGCGCGGCAGCTTCGCCGCCGGTTGGAAGTGGGCGATTTGTTGGCAGATGGGGGCGGGGTCGGTACGGAATGCTTTTGGACTAGCGGTACATTGGATAAAGCACAGCCGTTGGTTGCTCAATTATGGCAGGCGGAAGTTGAGGTATTTGCTTTGCCTACGCCGGAATTAATCACCACGAAGGCACGAAGTTCACGAAGAAAAAGCTAAGATAAAAATTTCATGTTTTCATGATGATATGCCTTAAGGTATATGTACGAAATATCTTGTGCATTTTATTTCCTTACGTCCAATCCTCTCGGCAATAGCTCCTGCATTGCTCTACTAACCTACCTCCATGTAGGCATCCCGAAGGGAGAGGGTGCGATTTGTGAGCGTTCCTGTGTCGATGCTTATAAAGTCGCAAAGCTGATTTGATCAAAACTGTCCACCTGCCGGTGCTCGGCTTGCGGGTCGGGAGTATTGTTCCTCACCAACCAGATGGTTTTAAAACCGGCGGCTTTGGCCGCATCCAGTTCTTCCTTGATATCCGACAAAAACAACAGCTGCTCCGCCGGAATGGCAAGCTGTCCGGCGATGTTGTCGTACGATTGTTGTTCTTTCTTGCCGCCGATATGGGTATCGAAATAGCCGGAAAATAATGGCGTCAAGTCGCCATATTCGGTATGCGCGAACAGCAGCTTTTGCGCGTAGACCGAGCCGGAAGAATAGATGTATAAATCCAGGCCTTGATCTTTCCAGGCTTTGAGGTTTGCTGCGGCATCGGGATACAGATGGCCCTTGAAGTCGCCCTGCCGGTAGCCGGCTTCCCAGATCATGCCTTGCAAGGACTTTAACGGTGTGACCTTTTTATCTTCGTCGATCCATTGGATCAGCTGGGCAATGATTTGCTCGGTAGACAGATTTGAACCGACTTCTTTGCAGACATCGTCCAGCAACGGCTTAACTTGCGGATCGTCCAGATGGTTGCGGACATAGTCGGCCAAGCTTGCTCTTGCATAAGGAAACAGCACATCCTTAACAAACAGAATCGACGAGGTCGTGCCTTCAATATCGGTGACGATGGCTTTAATCATGACAACCCTGCAACGTATTGATCAAGGGTAGGGAAGGATTTGGCAATATCGCTGCCGGTAAAGTCGGCCACCCAGCCGTCCGGCGTAGTGAACAGGCGTATGCATTTAAACTTGGGGTTTTCGCCCATATCGAACCAGTGCGTGGTGTTGGCCGGTACGCTGATCAAGTCGCCTTGCTCGCACAGTACGGCATACACTTTACCTTCGACATGCAGGTAAAACAGCCCGCGGCCTTCGATAAAAAAGCGCACTTCAAAATCGGCATGAACGTGTTCGGACAGAAACTTCTGCCGGAATGCGGCTTTGTCGGGATGGTCCGGGTTTAAGCTGATCACGTCAACGGATTGGAAAGCGTATTGCTGTTTCAGACGGTCGATCGAATCGCTGTAGGCGGCCAGCACGGTGTCCTGGCCGGCATCGGCGGCCAGTTCGCAGTTAGCCGTCCAGCGTTCGAACTGTACGCCTATCGCATTCAGCCGGTTCTGGATGGCAGAAAAATCGGTGGATGTTTCGCCCAAATCAGGCTGGTTATCGGGGTAAACGGTTAATGCGCTCATGATTTTTAACTCCTTATAGTCTTGGGTAATCGCTCAGCAATCCGGGGTAGCCTAGAGTAGGGCGTGCTGTGCGCGCCTTTGTCGATACTTGAAAATCTTTGGCGCGCACGGCACGCCCTACATGAATATGTGCTGCCTACTTCCTGTGCCCATGCAGTCGAATTTCACAATCAAATAAAAATTCCAGCGCCTCAAGATGACGCAAGGTTTCCTGTACCGAACTGCCCCAAGTATAAAGGCCGTGCCCGGCAATGATATAAGCATAGATGGTGCCGTGTTGGTCCATGTATTGCTCGACTTGCCCGGCTAGGCGGGGGATATTTTGGTCGTTGGCGAAAATCGGTATCACGACCCGGCTTTCGTGGGTGTCGATGCCGGCCAGGGCTTTTAACAGCTCATAATCTTCCAGCGCGATTTCGGATTTAAACAGCCGTGAACACAGCGTGGCATTGATCGAGTGCGGGTGCAGTACCGACTTAACTTCCGGGAACCGTTTGTACAGCGAGGTATGCAGCAAAGTTTCCGCCGACGGTTTTTTGCCGTCCAGCGAGTTGGCATCGCTATCGATCAGCATAATATCGTCCAGCTGCAATTGGCCTTTGTGCTTGCCGGAAACAGTGATGGCGATATTGCCGTCGGGCAGCCGCGCGGAAAAATTGCCGCTGGTTGCAGGTACCCAGCCTTTGCTGTCGATGAAGCGTCCGGCATCAATCAGCTGATTGGCCAGGCTGTAAAAGTCTTCGTTGTAGGTCATGTCGGTAAATGATCGTAATAGTGAAACGTTAAGAACGGGGTTGCAACCGTGTTCTATTCTTTAATCTAAGTCATAAACCGGCGCGGACGGATGGAGTATTTTCCATGCCTTCGGCGCTTGCCATGCTTGCACCCAAGCTGCAAGATCAGAGGCCGGCATGGGTTTGGCAATGCCGTATCCTTGCGCATGGTAGCAGCCCATGTGCAAAAGAGCGATTCCGTGTTCGATCGATTCCACGCCCTCGGCGATGACTTGCCGCCGGAACGATTCGGCCAAACCGATAACGCCCTGCACGATAGCCAAATCATCCTCGTCTTCCAGCATATCCCGCACGAAAGTCTGGTCGATTTTTAGTGTTTCCGCCGATAGATGCCTGAGGTAACTGAGCGAGGAATAGCCGGTGCCGAAATCATCCAGCGCAAATTGTACGCCCAGCGCCTGACACTCTTTAATAACCTGAGAAGTCCGAGATAAATCGGATAATGCTTGGGTTTCCAGTATCTCCAATTCGAAATGCGCCGGTTTGGTAGCGGGATAGCGTTCGAATGCGTAATAGAGTTGCAGGACAAAATTATCCGTTTGCAGCGATCTGGCGGTGATATTGACGCTGATTTGCAGTTGCAAGCCCTGGCTTTGCCAGCTATCCATATGTTGCAGCGCCTTGTCGATAACCCAGGCGTCAAGCCGGGTTGCAACCTCATGATTTTCAAGCAACGGAAGAAAATCGGCCGGCATGACCAAGCCGCGTTCAGGGTGCCGCCAGCGTATCAATGCTTCTGCGCCGAACACAATGCCTTGCTGCATATCGACTTTGGGCTGGAAAAAAAGTTCGAACTCCTCGTTCTCAAGCGCCTGTTCAATACGGTTTGTGGCCTCACGGTGCGCATGGAGTTGACGATCCAGTTCCATGTTATAGATATGAAAGCAATTCTTGCCTTCCTGTTTGGCTTGATACATGGCTTGGTCGGCGTGTCGTAACAGGGTATCCGGGTCGGTGTTGTCTTCAGGATAAATGCTGATGCCAATGCTGGCGGATACAGAGACGGCCTGATCCTTCAAGGCAACAGGCTCGCTGATGACGTCCAGCAGCCGATGCAAAGTGATTTCACAGTCCTCAACCTTTTCCAGTCCCAGCAACAAAAACACAAACTCATCGCCGCCTAAACGGGCGATGGTATCGCCCTCGCGCAGGGCATTTTTAATGCGCAGGGCGACTTCGATCAGCAGCTGGTCGCCCGCCTCATGCCCCAGTCTGTCGTTGACCGGTTTAAAACCGTCCAGATCAAGGTAACCGACCGCCATTAAACAGTGATCACGCTTGGTTTGAGCAAGCGCCAAATGCATGCGATCGGCCAATAGTATCCGGTTCGGCACACCGGTGAGAGGGTCGTAGTGAGCAATAAGTTGCAGCTTCCGTTCTTGCTCCTTAAGCTGGGTAATGTCCGAGGAAGTGCCGATGTAATGGGTTATTTTATTTTGCTTATCAGCAACTGCGGAAATGGTGAGCCATTCAGCAAATATCTCGCCTCCTTTTTTGCGGTTCCAGACTTCGCCGCGCCAGTAACCCTGCTGGTTGATGGCTTGCCACATAGTCTCGTAGAAGCGGGCATCGTGCAGCCCTGATTTGAGCATACTTGGATTTTTGCCGAGTACCTCGTCTCGTGAATAGCCCGTTATGCTGGTGAATGCCGGGTTTAAATCGATAATATTGCGCTGTGCATCGGTAATCAGGATGCCTTCCTGGGTGCTGGCAAAAACGCTGGCGGCCATTCGTTGCGCTTCTTCAACCTGTTTGCGTTTGTCGATTTCGCGCCGCAAACGCATATTCCAACTGACAATAATAACAAGCAGCAGAAGTGCCGTCGCTGCATAGAGCAGAACGGTTTCAATTTTTACACCGGCGTCATATTTCAAACTCATCCAACGATTCTGGATGGTTTCCTTTTCAGCCTCGGGGATGTCGGCCAGTGCCTTGGTAAGTAAAGTTGCCAGTTCAGGATTTGCCTTGGTGACCGCCATACGGTGGTGGCTTTTATAATTGGTATCCCCGGAGAACCCGAGATTAAGCATGCCTTCCCTTTTAATCGCGTAGTTTGCCGAAGCGGCATCCCCTATGTAGGCGTCCGCCTTGCCGCTGCTGACCATGTGTAATGCATCTTGGACATTTGCGACAGGAACCTGTTTTATTTCAGGATGATCATGCTTTAACAGTTCCTGCATGAAGTAGCCTTTTTCCAACGTGACCTGCTTGCCGGCAAGACGATCCAATGTGTCGATAAAACCGTTATTGTTATCGCTGATAATGATGGCCGGGGTATTTAGATAGGCTTCGGTAAAAATCAAATAGCGCTCACGTTCGGGCGTTTTATTGGCATTGGAAATCATATCCAACTCATTCCTTTGCGCCATCTCTAAAATTTCAGCCCAGGACTTATTTTGGATAATTTCAAACCTCACCCCCAGCCGTTGTTCGACCAAAGCAATATAATCCGCGCTCAATCCAACATAATTGCCTTTGGCGTCAATCCATTCGTAGGGTGCAAAATCCCGGTCTACGCCTACGCGAATAACCGGATGTGCCGCCAGCCAGGATTTTTCCGCCGAAGTGAAGATAAGTTTGGAAGGCTTTGTATGCTCGTAAATAAAGCCTTCCAGGTGATCTATTGAACTTGTCAGTCCTAATTGCCGATACGTGTCGGCGATGCGTTGAAAGCGTTTAATGTCGGTGTGACCGATGGGAACGGTCTCCGGTAAAATCATTTTTACCGTTTCCTTTGCCTCAAAGCTCAGGTGATCGGCAGAAAGCCGGTTGTTTGAGTTATATTTATTGAGAATGATCTGGATTAGTTCATCTTGATGTTTGAGCGCATAATCCCAGCCTTTGAGAGAGGCACGGAGAAATCGTTCGACTCTTTCCGGATGCTGTTTTATTTCCTGTTCTGTGGTGAACAGATTATCGCTCAAGAAATCCACGCCGTAGTTGCGGGGATTAATGATGTTGATGTCGATACCTCTCTTTTTGAAGTAATCAATCTGATCGGTCAGATAGCTAACCATGGCGTCGGTTTTGCCGTTAATCAGATCGTCGGGATTGAAGGTGTTATCCAGACGGGTAAAGTCATTAGCGAAAATGCCCGCTTCGTACAGCATGGCCAGCAGCGGGGCGTTGTCATAAAAGTCTTCCATGACTCGCTTGCCCTTAAGCTCGTAAGGGCTGACTATGCCGGAATCTTTCAAAGTGAGATAAACCAGAGGATTGTGCTGGAAAATAGAAGCCAAAACCACCACCGGTTTTCCGCCCAGCCGCTGTTCCAACAGGCCGGTGTCGGCCACACCGTATTGGGATTCATCGTTTAGAACCTGCTCAATGTTGCTGATTTTGGGGATACGTTCACGGATAGCGACATCAAGATTTTCTTCCGCGTAAAAGCCTTTTTCTTTTGCCGCATAGTAGCCTGCAAACTGAAAAGAATTTAACCATTTAAGTTGCAAAGAGATTTTTTCAACGGGCACCGCCAATAAAGACGATGAACAGAGTGTCAGGCACAATAAAGTAGCCAGCCGGAACAAGGTCATAAGCATCAGTGTGTGAAAATGTGTAATTCTAGCATTTTGATAGGGTAGGCTTGTAATTTCGCGCTTACGATTTTTTCTTTTGCAAACAAGGTTAGCCCTTGGCGTGAGAAAGTATAGCCTTGCTTGGATTTTTATAAATGTTGATTTTAAATTAAATGCACTTATAGTTGCGCAACAAAAAACACTAATCCTTAAACTTAACGAGTATTTCATGCAGCATTTTCGTCTTTCTTTTTTCGTTACCGCAGTTTGCTTGGCGGCGGCATATTATTGGGCTGGAATAATGGGCGCTTTTATCGCCATTATTCTGGGGGTTCTCGAAGTCAGTTTATCATTCGATAACGCCGTTGTTAACGCATCTATTCTAAAGCGAATGAATGACCGCTGGCAGAAGTACTTTTTAACTTGGGGGATTTTGATTGCCGTTTTCGGCATGCGCCTGCTGTTTCCTATTGTGATTGTTTCGGCGGCGACCGGCATCGATTTTATGGGCGTAACCGAGATGGCATTAAAGGCCCCTGAGATTTATGCCAGACATCTGGAAGCATCCCATGTGCAGATTGCGGCATTCGGCGGCATGTTTCTGCTGATGGTGTTTTATTCGTTCATCTTCGATGAAAATAAGGAGTTACACTGGCTGGGTTACATAGAAAGGAAAATGTCCTCGTTCGGAAAGCTTGAAGCGATAGAAATCATCATGGCCCTGTGCCCCCTGTTAATCCTCCAAAACTATTTGCCTGAGCAAATCCGTTTGGATGTCATGGTCTCAGGTGTCACGGGGGTTATCCTGTTCGTTATCGTCGACAGTTTTGCGGCCTTGTTTGAGCATGAGGAAGAAGGCGAACAGGTCGTTGCGACACTGAAAAAAAGCGGCATGATGAGCTTTATTTATCTGGAAGTGCTGGACGCATCGTTTTCATTCGATGGCGTAATAGGCGCGTTTGCGATTACCCAGGATGTGGTCATTATCATGCTGGGACTGGCTATCGGCGCGATGTTTGTGCGAAGCCTGACGGTTTTCCTGGTGCGGAAAGGCACGCTGGATGAATATGTGTTTCTGGAACACGGTGCGCATTACGCGATCGGGGTGTTGGCGGGTATCATGCTGGTTAGCATAATCCATCATATCCCAGAAGTTGTAACGGGCTTGACGGGCGCTGTATTGATAGCGCTATCGGTGATTTCGTCGATCCGTTATCGGAGAAAGGCAGCTCGCGCTGTAGAGTGAAATAAAACTTCGCGGTAAAAACTCGATAGGGTGGGCAAACAGTTTTATTGTTTGCCCACCATTTTATTTAATCTTCCAATTGCTGAATGCCATCCAGATACCATTTGGGCTGGATGCTGACCTTCGGCTTAATAAAGTGCCAGACTTCACGGACTTGTCCTGCTTGGGCATCGCGGTCTTCGCGCATGATCGTATTAAACAACACTACCGCTTCGAGTTCCGAACCGACTTCCCTGACTTCCAGAAGTTCCGCATCCAGTTTTAGGATTTCGGTGCGGTTTTCAGTATCCGATGCTTTAAGCTGATCCTGGATTTCGGCAAAGACTTTATCCGTCGTCAAACCCCTGATTTCGGCGAGATCGCGCTCATCCCAGGCTTTTTGCAGATTGGCAAAGGCTATCTTTGCGCCGCTAAGGAACGCCTGTTGGTCGAAGTCTTTGGGGATAACAGCGGTCGATGGCACGGCTGCCGGTTGAGCATAAGGCTCAGATGCGGCTGTGTTGGTTTTATCTTTTTTGAACAGGATGTCGGTATCAAAACCTGTCGGATCAGCTTGAGGCTCGTGATAGCTTGAAGCCGTATCCTGATAGCTGTTATCGGCCGTCCGGTTATAGACAGGACGCTGGGCAGAACCGGCATTTTTAGCGGCAAACAGTTTATAAAGCAAAAAGGCAATCCCGCCGAAAATAAGGATGTCCAAAAAGTTAATGCCGTGAAAACCGCCGCCGGCAAACAGCGAGCCTAATAACCCGCCCAATGCCAAGCCGCCTAACATGCCCATTAAACCGGGGCGGTTGGCCCAGCCCGGTTTAGCCGCAGGGTTTGGCGCAGGCGCTTGTTGCTGGTTGGCAGGGTGTGGTGCCGGCGTTGCCGAGCGTTGATACGGCGCGCTGTAGGAGGGTCTGCTGCCAAAAGAACTGCCGCCGCCGAAGCGCTTGGCGTCAGCATCCGACATCCCGCCTAAAGTTAAGGAAATACCCATTAATAAAGCAGCAATAATTCCGGTAGTTTTGTTCATACACTCACAAAGTTATAAGTTAAGGTTCATACATAATTGGGGCGAATCATTAAAGCACAAGTCAATCCGCTTTTGATAGCATAGCATTTTCAGTATCACGCAAAGTTGAATTTTGAGTCGTTTTTAATGCGACGCCTCTACAAGACATCAAATCCGCAGAAAAATTTTGCAGGAACGATCGTCACAATTTTAATCCGACAGCCGTCTGGATAATTTTATCTGGGGGTTAAATAACCGATAAAGAACAGGTATTAATAATATAGTCATCACGGTCGCGCTAAATAAGCCCCAAACAATGACTGTCGCCAAGGGACGCTGTACGTCTGAACCCAGCCCGGTAGCCAGAGATGCCGGAACCAGACCCAGAATAGCGACCAGTGAAGCGACTAAAATCGGCCGTATACAGCGGACAGAACCTTGCACTATAGCCGTATCCATTGCTATTCCGGTAAGGCGCAATTCGGTGATGGTACGCACCATCAGCACCCCATTCATAATGGAAACACCGAAAACTGCCGCAAAACCCACGCCGGAAGACACATTGAGATTCATATCCCGAAAATACAGGGCAGCAGCCCCCCCGACAAAGGCAAACGGAATGGCCAGCAGTAAAACCAATGAGGCGCGCAGTGAACCGAAAGTAACCAGTAAAAGCAAAAAAATCACCCCGATACTGGCAGGCACCAAGACTTTAAAATGTTGTCCGGCGCGTTCAAGGTTTTCAAACATTCCCAGCCACGCGACGCGATAGCCGCTAGGCACTTCAATGTCCTGTTTGAAAAGGCGTTGGGCTTCTGCGACAAAACCGCCCTGGTCACGGCCGACAATGTCGGTGCGAACCGTTAGCCGGCGCCGCCCGTCATCCCGCGCGATCAATGTCTGTCCATCGATAATATCGATATGGGCTACCTGAGCCAACGGAATAGGAATGCCTTCGGAGTTATAGACGGGCAATCGGCCGATCGCGGCGGGCGAGCGCAAGTATTCCTTGGCAAAGCGCGCAGCAATGTCGATGCGGCGTTCGCCTTCGAACAGGTTGCCGATAGGCGAGCCGCCGATTGCCGTATCGATTAAGCGTGTGACGTCTTCCACGCTGATGTTATAGCGGGCGCAAAGGGAACGATCCGGTTTTATCACCAATTGCGGTTGCGGCCCTTCCTGCTCGATGCTGACATCCATTGAGCCGGGCACCTTTTTCAGTAAATCCAGGGTTTTTCTGGCCAAGCCCAGCAAAACCGTGGAATCGGTGCCGGAAAACTCCACGGCAAGATTGGCCGAGGTGCCGTTGGCATCTTCGGTGACACTATCGATAATCGGCTGGGTGAAATTAAAGCGGGTCGTCGGAAATTCGGTTCGGAAGCGCGCACCCAAAGCGGCAACCAATTCCTGTTTGCGGGTGAATTGTACCCACTGATCTTTCGGTTTGGGGCCAATCAACATTTCTATCCGGCTGGGCGGATAAGGATCGGTGCCGCTGTCGCTTCGGCCTGCCTGGACGACGATGAAATCGACATCAGGAAATTCCAAGGCAATTTCGCGTAAGCGTTGGCCGAATTTGGAGGTTTGCTGCAACGCCGTTCCTTCGGGGAAGTTGGCGCGCACCCAAACAACGCCTTCGTCCATATAGGGTAAGAACTCCGTGCCCAGCCTAGGTAAAATGATTGTCAGGCTGCCTGCCAGGATCGCGACGGCTATGGCGACAGTGCGCCAGCGGAAACGCAAAAGAATCTCCAGCAACGCGGAGTAATGCGGATACAGCCACGTTAAGACTGGGTTTTCCCAGTCCCGGTAGCCGTTCTTAAATAATAAGCTGGCTAAAGCGGGCACGACAAAAATAGCAAACAACATCGCGCCGAACAGCGCAAACAAAATCGTTAATGCCATCGGGCGAAACAGCAGGCCTTCAATATGCGTAAGCGTCAACAAGGGTAAGAAAGCGCCGACTATCATCAGGATTGAAAAAAATACCGGGCGCTCCACTTCCAACGAAGCGGCCAATACGGTATTGGTAATTCTGCCAGGATTTTTATTATGGCTTGCTTCATGATGTAAGCGATGTGCAATGTTTTCCGCCATGATTACCGAGCCATCGACGATAATGCCGAAATCGATAGCGCCAATAGACAATAGCCCGATCGGAATGCCGAAGGCGTTCATCAGAACCAGCGCAAACAACAGCGAAAACGGAATTGTTAGCGCCACTAGCAGAGCCAAAGAGGGGCGGCCTAAAAAAAACAGCAATACTAGGGTGACCAGCGAAATGCCCAGCAGGACGCTGTGGCCTACGGTATGCAGCGTATTTTCGACCAGCATCGAACGGTCGTAAAAAGGGACGATGCTGACCCCTTGCGGCAGGTCAACCTCATTCAATTCCTTGATAACGACTTTAACATTATCCAGCACATCGGAGGTATTTTCCCCTCGACGCATCAACACGATGCCCTCGATGGTTTCGTTGTTGCGATCTTTGCTTAAAATTCCGGAAGGGACTTTCGCGTCAATTTCAACATCGGCAACATCATGGACATAGATCGGCGTTCCTCCGAAGGATTTGATAAAGATGTCGCCGATTTCTGAAACATCTTGCAGCGCGCCCCGGCCGCGAATCACAAAAGACATGCTGCCTCTTGACAGTACGCTGCCGCCGGCGCTTTCGTTATTGCTCTGAATGGCATCGACGACATCGGTTAGAGACAATCCAAAGCGTTGCAATTGCGCCGGATTCATCAGTACAGCATACTGCTTTTCAAAACCGCCAAAGTTAGTTACATCGGCGACCCCTGAGGCACGTAATAAATGCGGAATCACTATCCAATCATGGATTGAGCGAAGTTCGGTCAGATCGTAGCGGCCGTCCGAGACTAATTCATAGCGTAAGATTTCACCATAAGCCGTTGCCAAGGGGCCTAATTCCGCCGAGGCCCCAGCGGGTAAATCCAGGCCGGTTAATTTTTCTTGTATGCGTTGCCTGGCCCAGTATGCGTCAACGCCTTCCTCGAAAATCAGCTGAACGACAGACAAGCCGAAAATGGTGCGCGAACGGATGGTATCGACCTTAGGTACATTGCGCATTTGAATTTCTATCGGCACCGTGACCTGACGCTCCACCTCCTCGGGGGCTCGTCCCGGATAAACGGTAATCACCTGCACCATCTGCGAAGAAATATCGGGGTAAGCGTCGATCTGCATCCGGGAAAAAGACCATAAACCCGCAATAATAATCGCAACCGTGGCGCCTAAAACCATCAGGCGATAGTGCATTGCTTTGCTAAGCAATTGAGGAATCATGGCTTAACGCCTTCAGGCTGCATTTTTTTATTAGCCTCTTCGTTGAGCAGGGCTTGCACCAGCATGGGCTTTAACAATATGGCGCCATTGCCGATAATTCTCTCTCCGCCTTGCAAGCCGTTAAGAATTTCAACCCGGTCGCCAATGCTTTCGCCTACCTGCACTTCTGCAATCTGCCATAGACCTGCTCCGGCGGCGATAAATACGAAATCCGCATCTTGACTGTGCAGAACGCCGTCGGTAGGAACTAATATCGCAGCCCGCGGATCGGTTCCCAAGCCGATTTCCGCATACATGCCCGGCTTAAATTGATTGTTTGCGTCCTGTAATTCAAAAAATACCCGCAAAGTATGGCGCTGAGCCGATAACGTCGGCGCAAGGCTTTTTACCTTGCCGATAAAAGACTGATCGGGCAGTCCGTAAAATTTGGCAACACAGGCTTGTCCAACGGATACCCAGCTGATTCTTAATTCCGGCACATCGGCCATGATTAACGAAGTGCCGGGGGTGGCATTTTCCAATAACGCCGGATCGACGCCTTCCTGTAATAGTGTTCTTTCCAGTGCGGCGCGAGTGCGAGTCGCCATTGTTAGCGCCGTTTCCGCCTCATACACGGATTTTTGGCCTTCCAGTTGCACTTCCAGCAAATTGGCTTCCGCGGCGGTTAAATCCCTGATCGCCTCGGTTCCGGTGGCCACGAGTTTTCGCAACCGCTCAACCGCCAATTTTTGAGAATTGTATTGCGCCGCAGTGAGTTCGCGGATTTTCACCAAGCGCTTGGTGTTAAATTCTTTTTCAGCGCGAGCCCGTTGCCAGTCGGCATAAACACCTGCAAGCTCAATGCTGTTAAATTGCCAACGGTCTTCCATAGGATTGGAACCGGCCGGCAAGCGCGCGACTACGGCACCGGTAACTAGAAGCAACGGCGTGGTTATCTGCTCTTTTTCTACGTCCGAAATATTAAATTTCTGCTCCAACAGGCTTCCTGATTGCACAGCAATCGTCCTTGGCCCCACCAGTTTTACGACAGCCGAATTGTCGACCGGCTTTTGCTTGGCTTTAGTCGATTGCCATAATCCAAATACCAGCAGGCCAATGGCTAATAGAGCAATGGACAACAAAGCCATTAAGCGGGTTTTTGATCGAAAGAAACTGCCCGGCAGTTTGATTTTAAGACGGGATAAAGAACTCATAATTTATCGCAATATTTCTTTACCGATAACGGCGTTGAGTTGATACAAGGAATGCCAGTAATTGGAACGGCCGCTGATGTGCATACGATAGGTTTCAAGATAAACTCGTTGCGCGTCCAACACCTCTATCAGCGTTTTGCCGCCCAGTGCATAAGCCTGGTTGATTTTGTCGCGGACATTTTTAGCGGCTTCCAGTTGCCCCGGATCGTCATTGACTAAAATCTGATAGGCTGAAGCAAAAGTTTTAACCGCCTGATCGATTTCACTGCGCAAATTGACAAATTGCGCTTGAAGATTGAATTGCGATTGAGTTAAGACGGATTTTGCTTTGGCAATATTGCCCTGGTTCCGGTCGAAAATAGGCACGATAATATCAACGCCGGCACCCCAGGAATTTGCATCGGGAAAACCAATGGCTTGCTGTTGAAATTGCCGAGTGAGACCGACTTTAGGGATAACTTGCGGATAGGCTTTGCTTTCCTGCAAGGCTATGTCGGCACCGGCTTTATCTAACTGCCTTTGCATGGAAACAAGATCGGGACGATTTTCTTCGGCCGATTTAAAAGCCGTCTCAATCGATAGCGGTTTAACCGGCGATTCAACTTCCAGCGTCCCTTTAACCGTAACCGGAATATCCTCCGCAATACCTAATAAAGAGCGTAACTGATTTAATGCGGCAGTTAATTCGAGTTCCCGTGCATGAACGTCGCGGTGGCTGCTGAAAATAGACAGCCGAATCCGATCCGCCTCAATGGTGCCCACGCCGCCAAGCGCAACCCGATTAAGAATAATCTGCTCCATCTTGGTCAGATTGTCCTGGTTTTCCTGCGCCAGTTCCAGCATCGACTGCGCTTCAAGAACCGTATAAAACGCAGCGATTGTCCCGGCTATTCTAAGGCGCAGGGTATTGGCAAAATCGGCGGAAGCAACATCCACCCCAAGTCGTCCCGAGACTATCGCGGCGGTGCGCTTGCCGAATAAAAACCAGTCGATGGGCATCGCAATTCCGACATCAATTTGCGGCGGGCCGCCTTGCCGGTCAACGGTGAATCTTCTATCCAGCGGAATTAACGAGCCGCCGGCAGAAAAATCAGGATTGGGAATCAATCCGGCAGTAATTAAATCCGCTTCTGCCTGATTAATGCCTTCGAAGGCGGCCAAAATTACCGGATCGGCTTTTAGCGCAGTCTGAACGGCCTGATTTAAATTAAATTCTTGGGCTTGGTTCTTTTTGGGGATTGGATTTGGCTTTTTTTCCGGCAAAGCTTGTTTGTTATCAGGTAACGCCGGTTTTTGTTCGGGTAAGGATTTTATCGCAGGTGATTTAGCTTCCTGTGTATAAACCGGTAATGGTGCAGGCTTGTATTCTTGTACGCTGCATGCGTTTAAAAAAACCAAGGTAAACAGGCACGTCGATTTATGTTGGGGTTTAATGATTTTATACATTATCGGTAAGGGGAGGAGGGCATTTGGCGACTGGCTGATATTCAGGGTTTAAATGCGTCATGCCTGGCTTAAAAAACACCAACAAATGAAGCGATAATGTCATTGAACAGATTGCACATTTTTTAAATTTATTATATCCCATAATGAGCAATCCAACATCCATGCAAGCGCTTTCAAAGCGGGCGAACAGAAAATATCATCATGCGGCGCTTGGCATATCGATTTGTGCTTGCTCCCGGTAAAATCCTTAACTTAACGGGCATGACGTAGCGCATGGGAATGAGACAAGGTGAGAGTTGCAATACTTTTTTACCGATAACGGCATTAAGTTGATAGTTAAATGCGATTGCGCTGATTTGTCATAGAGTTGTCACCATGCGTTTATATAAGGCATGTTAGAATTTTTGTTCATCCTTCTGGTGCTTAATATGGAACGGAGATTTGAAATATCTACTTCGATTGACTGCGCCTATTTTATACATCACTGATACCGCTTCAATACCAAAATAGCTATCATTCGATTTGTAGAAATACAAAAACAATCCCACTCATCATTACTTATGGAACATTCATCAGCCCCTCACAATCTGTTCGTCTCTGGCGAATGTGAAGTAATTCAAAAATGGCCCGACTATTTAAACTGGATGAAGATTTCAAAAGTATTGCTGTTATGCGCAGTATTCTTGAGCACCACTGCTCAAGCCGAGAACTACCCGGATTTAAACGATGACGAGTTTTCGCTGATGGGGGCATTATCTGATCATGACTGGCATGACCTGAAAGATGAGCGATGGAATGCCTATTCGCAGGCCACTTATATTGCAAACTTTAAACCATCATTCCCTGCGGCTTATACCAATTTGAACGGAACGACCAACTCATTATCGCCTTTCTCAGAGTATGGGTTCACTGCGACATTTACTTCTTATATCGGATTTAAAATGTGGAAAGGCGGAGAGTTTTATGCAGCGCCGGAAATGATTTCCGAGCTGCCGCTCTCCGGATTAAAAGGACTAGGTGGAGGCATTCAAAACTTCGAGCTGCAAAAAAACGGCACGGAACATTCCACTTGGTACCTGTCGAGAGCAATTTATAGGCAAACCATATCGCTCGGCGGAACAAGCGAAGAAGTTAAATCCGGCCCCATGCAATTAGGCGGAACAGCTGACAGCCGCCGCTTTGTTTTTACCGCAGGTACTTTTAGCATTCTCGATATTTTTGACAGAAACACTTATTCAGCAGACCTCCGCCGTCAATTTACCAATATGGCTTTTTTAACGAATGCGGCCTATGACTTTGCTGCTGATGCACGAGGCTATACCACTGGATTGGCGGGCGAATTTTATTTTGACGATTGGGCATTCCGCTTCGCCCGAATTGCCGGCCCTAAAGAGCCTAATCAGCTGCAACTACAATATGACATACTTAAATATTATGGCGATCAAGTCGAGATCGAACATAAGCATGTCATCAAAGGGCAGCCAGGGGCGATAAGACTTTTGGCCTACAGAAACTATGAAAAATCGGGGAGCTATAGTGATGCGATTGCGGCATTGCAGGCCGATCCGAACAAGAATGCGACAACATGCGCTAGCGATACTTTTAGTTATGACAATGGTAATGCCTCAGCGCCTGATCTTTGTTGGGCCAGAAAACCTAATATAAAAATGGGTATCGGCATTAATATGGAGCAAAGCCTAACGCAAGATATAGGCATTTTTTTCCGGGGCATGTATTCCGACGGCAAAACTGAAGTTTATTCTTATACCGCTGCCGATCGGTCAATATCTTTCGGCGCCGCTATGAAAGGCCTTCGCTGGGGGCGTAGAAAAGACACGCTGGGATTGGGTTATGCGCAGAGCTGGATTTCAACCCAGCATGCCGCCTTTCTGAATATGGGCGGAGTTGACGGGTTTATCGGTGACGGACAAATCAATTATAGGCCGGAGCAGGTGGTCGATATTTACTACCAATGGCATGTTATTAGTTCTACTTGGGTGACTTTTGACTATCAGCATTTAGCCAATCCCGCTTTCAACGCAGATCGCGGTCCTGTAGATTTTTATAATGCCAGGGTGCATTTTGAGTTTTAAAGAATGCTTTTAAGATAATTTAAAAAATATCTATTTATAGGGTAGTATTGTTCGTATGTTTACGACACTACGCAAATTTACCGTTATTTTTCTGGCGATACTGCAATTGATTGCACCGTTGGTGCATGCGCATGTCGGGGAAAAGATCGGTTTATTGCCAAATTCCGGCGTGGGAACGCTGCATGTTCCCGGACTTGAAAAGTACAGTGTTGATCGTGATGCGTCGGTGTTCCAGGCAGAGACTTTGCCTTGTAACGTTTCTACGCATGATTTCAATTCAGACGGGATGCTTATCGGCATCGATACCGGCATTAAAGACAGACAGGCCAGTGCTGGAGCGGATTTAAACAACAGTTATTATCTGCATCAACAGGCTTTAGCATTTAACGCTGTAATATCTCCTTTTGATACTAATTTCTCTCCGCAATCGCAGCTGTTTGTCCGCCGCTTGCTTATTCCATCGTTATCCCCTCGCGCGCCCCCTGCTCAATAATTTCCACTGATGTTTTAGTTCCCGCTCTACTGCAAGCGCACAGACCGAGAACTTTGTTGATTTTATTTACAACGCGGCATTAAAACCGTATCGAGCTTGTCCCATGTTTTTCTTGAACCTTCTCAGAAGGCTCATTCCCAAGTTCCTGCTTGGGAATGTCGTTTTTTTAATGACGATAGCACCCAGTTTTGCCGATCCGGCCTATGTTGTCGAGCATCATGACCCGATTGAAACCGATGCGACTTTGAGCTTACCTAAAGTCGTTGATTTAACGGTGGAGAAATACCCCGATGTAACTTGGCTTAAGTCACTGGAAGAAGAAGCTAAGGCGATAGGGCTGCGCGGCGACAGCTGGACAGCCGCTTCATCGCAAGCCTTGCTTCGTTTCCAGGAAGCAACCAGCGGTACCTTGCATTATATTGACGGCGTGGTGCAGGTACCGTTATGGAATTTAGGCCAGCGCGATGCTGAACAGGCGCTTGCAAAGCTGGCGGAAAGCAATGCCATGTCGCAATCGGATGCGGTTAAATTGAGGGTCGCTGGGCTGGTCAGAAATGCCTTATGGAATATTGCGCTGGCAGACTTAAGTTATGAACAGGCGAAAATCGAGCTTGCGATTACAGACCAGTTATTGGCTAAAGTGCAGCGGCGCGTCGAACTGGGCGACTTGCCCAGAGCCGATTTTTTGCTGGCGCAAACCGAGTCGCTGCAAAAACGCTCGGTGGTCACTCAAGCTGAAGCCGAATTAATGCATGCCCGGAAACGCTATGCCAGCATCACGCAAATGACAAAAATTCCCAAGGATTATCAGGAGAAACTGGTTGGGCTAACTGAAATTCAGCAAAGCCACCCCGCCTTAGTGGGGATTAACAGCCAGATCGAACGTAAGCAGGCGGAACTCAATACGGTTAAGTTAGTAGGTTCCGGCCAGACTAATGTTGAAGTCGGCGTCAACAGCGACCAATTTACTCATGATCCTCGAAGCAATCAAACGGCAAGTTTCAACATCGGCGTAACCGTTCCTTTCGGCGGCAGTGCACATCTGGCGCCAAAGGTTGCGGCAGTTAATGTCGAATTAAATAAACTGTTTGCCGAACGCGAACAAATGAACCGCGATTTGGAACAGGCGCATCACGAAGCCGAACATAACCTGGAGGTCAATCGGGTCGAGCTGGGCATTGCCAATGAACTAAAGCAGGTTGCCGAAGAACATTTAAAAATGACTAACTCAAGTTTTGCGGTCGGGGAAATTAACTTGATGGATTTGCTAAGAATCCAATCAAGAACCCAGCAAGCGGTGTTAAATGCCAAGCAACGGGCGGTCATGATACAGCGCGATATAGCACTTTATAACCAGGCGGTAGGAGTTATGCCATGAGACCATTTTTTGCCCGTCCTGCAATGTTGTTGTTATTGAGTCTGGCCGGTTTCGGCAGCCATGCAACAGAAAATAGTATTCAAATTTCACAGGAAAATATTGATAACCTCGGTGTAAAACTGGGTAAGCTGGAACCCGTTACACAATTTCCGGTGTTATCCGCTCCGGCTAAAGTGGCGATACCCCCGACGCAGGAATATATTGTCAGTGCGACGCAGGCCGGTTTCATTGAAAAGCTGGATGCGGCGATAGGCGATAAAGTCGCAAAAGGGCAGGTTTTAGCCCAGCTCAACAGCCCGGATCTGTTGACGCTGCAACAGGCTTATCTTAAAGCCGAAAACACCCTACAATTGGTTTCGGCCATTTACCAGCGGGACAAGAAACTGCTGGCTGAAGGCGTGATTTCCGATCGACGTTGGCAGGAAACCAGCAGCCAGTATCATGCCGCCGTTTCCGAGGCGGACGGGCAAAAGCAATTGCTGGAAATCTCCGGGATGACGGCAAGCGAGCTAGATCAGCTAGGCAAAAAACACCGGCTAAGCCGCCAGTTGAATGTCCGTGCGCCCATTGCCGGGGTGGTCATGGAGCGTATAGCCGTCGCGGGAACGCATGTCGATATGATGGCGCCGCTCTACCGCATTGCCAATCTCGATGAACTTTGGCTGGAAATTGCCATTCCTCAGGAACGCATAGCCAGCATTAAAATCGGCGACCGGGTCATGGTTGAAAACACGGCGGTCAACGCAAAAATCGCCTTGCTGGGGCAAAGCGTTAACCCGGAAAACCAGACTATTCTTGCGAGAGCGGTGGTGGCGGCGAAAGACACCGCAGCGCTACGTGCAGGACAACGGCTCAATACCCGGATTATTCAGGCCAGCGACAAGGCGACGTTCAAAGTTCCAAATGGGGCTATCGCTCAGAACGAAGGCAAGGCCTTTATTTTTATCCGCAATCAACAGGGATTTTCGGTGACCCCGATCACCGTGGTCGGTAAACAGGATAATGAATCGGTTATTAGCGGCGAGCTCTCCGGCGATGAAGAAATCGCCGTCCAGGGCGCTGTTGCGCTCAAAGCCAATTGGCTGGGGCTGGGGAGTGACGAGTAATGTCTAACCTGATTCGTTTTGCGCTGGGCCAGCGATTGATGATGATGCTGTTGGTCGCGTTGCTGGCCGGCGGCGGTTATTGGGCGTTTAAAAACATTCCGATTGACGCCTTTCCCGAAGTGTCGCCGACCCAGGTCAAGATCATCGTTAAAGCGCCCGGTATGACACCGGAAGAGGTTGAAGCCAGAATCACCGCGCCTATCGAGATCGAGCTGCTGGGCATTCCGCATCAAATCATGCTGCGCTCTATCGCCAAATACGCGCTGACCGACATTACCGTCGATTTTAAGGAAGGCACGGATATTTACTGGGCGCGCCAGCAGATTGCCGAACGCTTGAATACCATGTGGGGCAACTTGCCTGCGGGCGTCGAAGGCGGCATTGCGCCGATGACTACGCCTTTGGGCGAAATGTTCATGTTCACCGTCGAAGGCGGGGGTTTGAGCCTGATGGAACGGCGCAGCTTATTGGACTGGGTGATACGTCCGGCGTTACGCACGGTATCCGGCGTTGCCGATGTCAACTCGCTGGGCGGCATGGTCAGGAGTTTTGAGGTCGTACCCGACAATACCCGACTATCGGCCAGAGGCATCAGCATGACGAAACTGACGGCCGCCTTGCAAAACAATAACCGCAACGACGGCGCAGGGCGCATAACCGATGGCGAAGAAGCCCTGATCGTCCGCGCCGAAGGCCGCATCAAAACCCTGGACGATGTCAGCATTATCGTGGTCGATAACAAAAACGGCATACCGATTACCGTCGGCGATGTCGCCACCATCAAAATCGGCGCGTTGACCCGCTACGGCGCGGTCAGTAAAAACGGCGAAGGCGAGGCCGTCACTGGCTTGGTGCTGAGTTTGCGCGGCGCTAACGCCAGACAAACCATTGCCGGCATAGAGAAAAAATTGGCGGAGATTAGCCCAGGTTTTCCCAAAGGCGTCGAGGCCAAGGTTTTTTACAATCGCGGCAACTTGGTGGACAAGGCGGTAAACACGGTTTTGCACGCCCTACTCGAAGCCATCGTGCTGGTTATCGTCCTGCTGATTTTATTTCTGGGTAATTTGCGTGCAGCGTTAGTGGTTGCTTTGGCTTTGCCGCTGGCCGCCTTGTTCACCTTTATTCTGATGAACTACATGGGCATGTCGGCAAACCTGATGAGTTTGGGCGGCCTTGCGATTGCGATCGGCATGCTGGTCGATGCCGCCGTGGTGGTGGTGGAAAACCTGATCACCCATCTGGCGCATGTCGAAAAAGCCCGGCGCCTGCCGCGACTGCATGTCATTTATCGGGCTACCCGCGAAGTTGCCCAGCCTGTGGTATCCGGCATCCTGATTATTATTATCGTGTTTTTGCCGTTGCTGACCCTGCAAGGCTTGGAAGGCAAACTGTTCACGCCGGTGGCCCTGACCATTGTGTTTGCGCTCAGCGGATCATTGGTGTTGTCGCTGACGGTGATTCCGGTGATTGCCTCTTATTTGCTCAAAGAAGTGTCGCACGAAGAACCCTGGCTGCCCAGGCAGCTGCAAAAACGTTATCAGCCCGCTTTAGTCTGGTGCCTTGAAAACAGCAAAAAGGTATTTATCGCGGCAGGTTCGCTATTGGTCTTGACCGTGTTGGTCTTCACCCAGATCGGCAGCACTTTTATGCCGACCATGGACGAGGGCGACATCATCGTGCAGCTGGAAAAATTGCCTTCGATTACGCTGGATCAATCCGTGGCGCTGGATATTCAGGTGCAAAAAAACCTGCGTAAAAATATCCCGGAAATCGTCGACATAGTCGCTCGCGTTGGTTCCGACGAGTTGGGGCTTGATCCGATGAGTTTGAACGATACCGATACCTTTTTGATACTGAAGCCTAAAAAGCAATGGCGGATGGACAGCAAGGAACAATTGTTGGACGAGATCAGGAAGGTCATGGCGCAAACACCGGGCATCGCTTTCCAGTTTACCCAGCCGATTGAAATGCGCGTCTCGGAAATGCTGACCGGAACACGCGGCGATGTGGCGGTTAAATTATTCGGCACCGATCTTGCCGTGTTAAATGAAAAAGCCCAGCAAATAGCCGAGGTGTTGAGGCACATAAACGGAGCCAGCGACGTGTTCGCCAAGCAAAATGCCGGGATGCAGTTTTTGCAACTGACCATCGATAAATCGTCGGCCGGGCGTTTAGGCCTGGATAGCGACAGCATAGAAACGCTGCTGCGGGGGCAGATTGAAGGCTTGAAGCTGGGCATCGTCCAGGAAGGTATTAAACGCACGCCGCTAATCTTGCGTGGCGACAGCAATGTCGCCAATTTCGACAACCTGCAAATCGCCTTGCCTGATGGCGGTCATGCACCGGTTACGGCTGTTGCCAAAATAGAAAAAGTGGAAGGCGTGGTGTCGGTGGGCCGGGAACGCGGCCAGCGCTTTGTGGTCATTACCAGCAACGTGCTGAACCGGGATTTGGTCAGTTTTGTCGATGAGGCCCGCAAAACCGTTGCGGAAAAAGTTGAATTGCCGACCGGCTACACCGTTGAATTCGGAGGCCAATTCGAAAACCAGCAACGTGCCGCAGCGACACTGTCAGTGGTCGTTCCGGTCTCGTTAGGGCTTATTTTTCTGTTATTGTTTTCAACGTTCGGTTCAGTCCGCCAGGCTGCATTGGTATTATCCAATATCCCGTTGGCGATGGTTGGCGGCGTTTTCGCGTTATGGTTATCCGGCGAGTATTTATCGGTACCGGCATCGGTCGGCTTTATCGCATTGCTGGGTATTGCGGTGTTGAACGGCGTGGTCATGGTCAGCTATTTTAACCAGCTGATCGCAACCGGCATGGATTTGGTCAAGGTCGTTCAGGTCGGCTCATCCCGGCGGTTGCGCCCGGTGCTGATGACGGCCAGCATTGCGGCGTTCGGTCTGATTCCGCTGTTGTTCGCAACCGGGCCGGGCTCTGAAATCCAGCGGCCCTTGGCAATTGTGGTGATCGGCGGCTTGGTGTCATCGACCTTTTTGACCTTATTTTTGTTGCCTATTTTGTTTAAATTATTTGGACTGTCGCCGGAGGTGAAGCAATGAATGCCAAGGAATATTTAGTCACACTCAACGTGCCGCCGAGCCTTGAGGAATCGGTCGTCGATTGCCTGCTGACGTTGGAATCGGAGCACGGTTTTTGCAGTTTTCCGGTCAACTCCCATGACCACAGGAATAAAGGAATGTCACTGGCTGAACAGGTCAGCGGACGGCAGGAAAAAATCCGCTTTCAGATGTATGTGCCGGAACAGAGATTGGCTGCATTATTGGATCAGCTGAGAGCGGAATTTTCCGGTTCGGGGATCAGGTATTGGGTGTTGCCGGTGGTTGAGAATGGAGTGATTTGAAGAGGTTTTTCACCACGAACGACTGCACGGACAGATATTTGCTCCTGCAATATCTGTATTCACCACATCTCTGTGGATTATGCAGGAGGTAGAGCACCAACAGTAGGCGCTTTAGGCGACGCAGGAGCAGTTGCCGAGACACGAAGGACACGAAGAAAAAGCCAAGGTAAAAACTTCGTGTTCTTCGTGCCTTCGTGGTGCTATTTATCATTTTTCCAAGCGGGACGGGGTTTGCAACCCCGTCACTAACGTTTTTGCGATGTCTGAGTGAAGCGGTTATATTTAACATCGCAAAAACGTTTCGGACGGGGCAACATGCCCCGTCCGGCTGCGAGCTCGATTCTTATCCTATCGATAACGCCTAGCCATCTCACTCAATGGAACGGCTTTAATTTTACCGGCGTGTCCGGCAGAGCCAAAGGCTTCATAGCGCAATTGACAGAGCGCTTGCATCGCGTCCCTGGCGGCTTGGTAGATCTTGCGTGCGTCCAAATCCGACGCATTTTCGGGTTGGCTTACATAGCGGCGAATAGCGCCGGTAGAAGCCATGCGCAAGTCGGTATCAATGTTGACTTTACGGACGCCGTATTTAATTCCTTCGACAATTTCATCCACCGGAACGCCATAAGTTTCAGGAATATCGCCGCCGTATTCATTAATGATTTTTAGCCAGTCTTGCGGCACGGAACTGGAGCCGTGCATGACGAAGTGGGTATTCGGCAGGCGTTGTTGCAAGGTCTTTAAGCGGCTGATGACCAACACTTCGCCGGTGGGCGGTTTGCTGAATTTATAAGCGCCGTGACTGGTGCCGATGGCGATCGCTAATGCATCGATTTGAGTTTGCTTGACGAATTCAACCGCTTCGTCCGGATCGGTCAGCAACCGGCTGTGATCTAACGGTTCCTTTTGTGCTTCCAACGAACCCAGGCAACCGATTTCACCTTCAACCGATACGCCGTACGCATGCGCCGTCTTGACCACGGTACGGGTAACCTCCACGTTATAGTCAAAACCGGCAGGCGTTTTCATATCTTCCAGCAACGAGCCGTCCATCATCACCGAACTGAAGCCGGATTGAATGGCTTGCGCGCAAATGTCGGGTGTGGGTGCATGATCCCGGTGCATGACGACCGGAATATGCGGATATTGTTCAACGGCGGCCAGAATCAAATGCCGTAAAAACACTTCACCGGCATAGCGGTTCGCGCCGGCCGAGCCTTGCATAATCACCGGGCTGTCGCAGGCATCCGCCGCTTGCATAATGGCCTGAACCTGCTCCATGTTACTGACGTTGAATGCGGGTACGGCAAAGCCATGTTCCGCGGCATAATCCAAAACTTGTCGCAATGACACTAAAGCCATGATTGGCGCTCCTTAACTGGGTTTTATTTTTAGGTTTTACGCATCATCAGCGCGGCAGGTTGGCAAGGCGAGGTATGAAGCGCAATGTGTTGGGCTTCGCAAAGCTCAGCCGCAATCTATATCCATGATCGATGCCGCGTTCCGGCGCGGCTAACGATCAAAAGCAGGGTGCGCACGGCATGCGCTACGTAAGTAACGATCCCAATAAAGGCTTCAAATTATGTATCTGCCGTTGACGGGTCAGCCGGTTGGCGATAATGATGCTTTTCAATTCAGTCAGCGCTTGGTCAAAAACATCGTTAACCACCAGATAATCGAATTCGTCATGGTGGCGGATCTCGGTTACTGCATCGCGCATTCGGCGGGCAATAATCTCTTCACCATCCTGGCCGCGGTTTCTAAGGCGCTGCAATAGAACTTCGGTCGATGGCGGCAGGATAAAAATGGAAAGACTGTCGGGCAGCAGTTTTTTGATTTGTTCCGCGCCTTGCCAGTCGATTTCAAGAATCACATCCAACCCTTGTTTCAGGTTTTCTTCCACGGTCTGCTGTGCTGTGCCGTAAAAATTATCGAATACCTGGGCATGTTCAAGAAACGCCTGTTTTTCCTGCATGGCTTGAAATTCCGCCACACTGACAAAATAGTAATCCTGTCCGTGTGCTTCACCGGGACGCATCTGTCGGGTGGTATGGGAGACTGAAACGGTCAGGTCGTCCAGACCGGCAACCAGCTGTTTAACCAAGCTGGTTTTACCGGCGCCGGAGGGTGCGGATATGATGTACAGTTTGCCGATATTCATAAATCTGTAGGGTGAAGTATCTGAATTGATAGGTTAAGTTTGTATGGGTGTAGGCGATTAAGCAGCTGACATGATACAGGATGCTATTGTCTGGACAAAGCGGCTGGCCGCTTTTTTGTTGGCATCGAAACAGTATCGCGGCTAGTGCGTAGCGGTACGGGTCGGAAAAATGATCTTTGGATTAATGCTGATTTACAAGCTCCAGGTTGGGATTGTAAGTCGCATAGCTTTAGCTTCTTGAGGCCAGTTTTCTGGGAAGTAGAATCGCGTTAGGAGCGGCGATGGAGAGGGTACAGCCGGGAGAGTTAAACCCTATCAGAAACCGGACGGCATACTGATAGGGTCAAGTCGTATTAGATTAAGCTTTTCAAAGCTTCAAATTTTTTGGCTGCTTCTTTTAATGCTTCTTCTGTTTCGGCTTTTTTGCCTTCTTGAGCAAGTTTTCTGGCTGATTTCAGAACGTTGTTAGCAGTTGAACGAGCTCTATCAACTTTATCGTTAGCATTGATTTCTTTGCTTCCATCCGATGCTTCTTTGATAAGGTCAGCAAGTGCATCGCCCTCTGTACCGGAGGCCGCAGCGTCAAGCGCTTTTTTGATTTTACCGACTACCAAATCAATGGCTTCAGCAGGAGCATAGGTGATTCTACCTTTATCAGTTTCAGCCAATGCTGAGGTTGAAACAGCGCCCAAAGAAGCTGCAATTAATAAAGACAGTACGATTTTTTTTAAGATTTTCATATTGAACTCGACCTCAAGTCATTGTTATTTTTTAATTAAATTGGCCGTGTAACTATTGAATGATAATAGCCAGATACCAAAAATAATTTTAACACATTTTGAAACTGTTCAACCAGATGTAGAGCAATGAAAAGTGTGATTTTTAGTGAGGTTTATTTTTGAATTTAGAATCAGATTCAATCACGTTGAAAAGTAACTGAATCTGACTTAACAGCCGCTTACTTGTGACCTGCGTCGTAAGTTACTTTCATTTCTTTAAATTGAGCCAAACTAGCTTTTAATGTTTCTTCTGCTGATTTATTGTCGCCATTTTCAACAGCTTCACGAGCCACTCTCAATTTATCATTGGCTCTTTGACGAAGACGTTCAGTTATTTCATAGCGAAACTCTTTTTGCAGTTGGCGAGCTTCAAGAATGGTGTTTGAAATCTCTTCTTTGTTGCCGCCTTTTTCGATTAAGCTGATCGCTTCTTCGATTTTAGCAATCGTACCTTCAGCCGCTTCTCTAACTACAGCATTGGGATCTTTTTTTTCAGCAGCAAAAGCTGTTGATGAAATAGCAGCCATGGACATTGCCATAACAACAGAAACTGCGACTTTTTTTAATACGTTCATGGATTATAAAACCTATGTTGTTGGAATATTTGTTTCAGCATAACTATTGAAATGAGAGTTTATGCAAAAGAGCAAGAATTCAACATAATAATGGCTAATGCCGAGAGTGATTCTAGCATAGAAAAAATTAATTACCCACCTTTTTACTATGAAATAATACGGATTTGAAGCAATAAAACCCATTATAAATACAAGGTTATAGGCTCTTGCAAAAAGCGCACTTTGTCGCTCCGTTGGGAATAGGATTTAATGAGTGGAGGGTTTATTCATCATCTCTTTTGACGTCAAGAACCATTTCCCCCGCGTCATCTTCAGATACGATAAATAAAATCGGTGCACAGCAAACCGCACAGTCCTCGTAATATTGCTGGGGCCCAGAGCTGGTATCCACCAATACGTCCAGGGATTCGCCGCAATAGGGGCAGACGATAATGATTTCATCCAGCTCGTGCATGACTATACCTTTCTGAGCAAAGCGTCCAGCCAGGACATCGGCAGTATGCGTTTAAGAAACGCAAACAAGTAGGTCGGAAAAGTGACGTAATAACGCATTTTAGGCCGTTTGGCTTCCAGTGCGTGGATAACCTTTCCGGTAACGGCAGAAGCCGGCAGGGTAAACGGTGCTGCGGCGCCTTCTTTTTGCAAACGCGCCTCCATGACTTGATAAGTCAGTTTATGGTGACTGTGCACGGGGTCTATGTTTTTCTTGTACAGGGCAAAAGAATTTTTCCTGAAATCGCTCAGGATAGGCCCGGGTTCAATCAGCGAAATATGAATATTCGTGCCGTAAAGCTCCAGGCGCAAGGTGTCGGCCAAGCCTTCCAGCGCAAACTTGCTGGCATTATAGGCCCCCCGGTAAGTCATGGCGACGAGCCCCAATACTGAACTGTTATAGATAACCCGGCCATGCCCCTGTTTGCGCATCAGCGGTATGATCAGATTAGTCAGTTCATGGGTGCCGAACAGATTGGTTTCAAACTGGAATCTGAGTACGTCGCGGGTTAAATCCTCGACAGCGCCCGGCTGGCCGAAAGCGCCATTGTTAAACAACGCATCGATTTTGCCGCCGGTCAATTCAACAGCCAAACCGACCGCCTGATGAATACTGTTGCTGTCAGCCAAGTCCAGCTGGATTGCGCTAAATCCTTCCTGCTGCAAGCGTGATACATCGTCGGCTTTTCTTGCCGTAGCGATAACATGATGGCCGCGTTTTTTTAATTCAACGGCAGTGGTGTAGCCGATACCGGTCGAGCAGCCGGTGATTAATATGGTTTTTGATGGATTCATTTTGGGCGCGCGGTGTAATGAGTTTACTGAATTACTTGGCTAATTCCTGTTCGGTAAAATGAAAATTTTTCCCGCTACTGCAATCGACTGAAAAGACCAATGCTTTCTTGCTGCTTGTACTGTGCAATTCCGATGCTTCAACGCGCGTACATTGCCCTGAAGCCAGTGCTTTCTCAGCGGCTTGTCCTCTTAAGCGTTCAATGTCGGGAAGTCTGGCATAGAAATTTTTGACCAGCTCCGACAACTGATCGGGATCATACGGCGGGATGGAAAACGCCGAGAACTTTTCGGGATTATTTTTAATAAGGAACTGATTTTTTGCACTTGCGCTCTTTGCGTCTTGCCTTTGCTGGTTTTGTTTTTTCAGCAGCTGCTCTTGCTCAAGTTTTTCTTCTTGTTCCTTTTGCGCTAAAGCCTGTTTTTGCTTTTCCTGATCCAGGCCATCTTTAGAGCTGCCCGTTTTAACGTTGATTTCCACAGTCTTATATTTCTGATCGCAAGGCTTGAATTGGTAATCTGTTTTCCCGTTAACGTCAGTACATTTGTAAATTGCTGCAAAAGTGCAGGCAGAAAAAAGACTTCCTAAAATCAGCAGTGTAATTCTCATTTTTTCCTCGGCAACTCTAGAGTAAGCGACAACAATTCAGAAAAGTATAGGCGATAAAGGCTATAGGGCGGATATTTTGTTCGAAGTAATAACAATTAGATAAAGTTTTTTAAACCTTATTGTTATTATTAGCTAGCTAAAATCTTGTTGATAAGCCTCTTTTTAAATATAAAATCAATATCTTGATGGGTATGGTAAGGTGCGTTTAAAGTCATCCATATCTTGTGCGCGAATTGTGGGTAACTAAAGCGTCAATGTTATCCCCATCTTGATCCACAGCTTGTTAAGAATTTGTTAACAGATTTACTCTATGTTGCCTCGGCCCATAACCGTATAAAATAAGCTTAACCTTCATTGAAAAAATGATTTGCAGACAATATATCCCTATTCAGAGAAAAAACTTGTCTTGCGCTTAATGTGCAAGGCTTTCGCACTGTGATTCAAGATTAAACTACTCCATCATGTCAGAACAAAACACTAGTAAAAATACCGTCCAACCGGCGCTAATGCGCTTGAAGAACTATATCAATCAGGAGATCATCGGCCAGGACGTGCTGGTTGAACGGATGTTGATCGGCTTGTTGGCTGACGGCCATATTCTGGTTGAAGGCGCTCCGGGACTTGCCAAGACGCGGGCGATCAACGTGCTGAGCAAAGGCATACAAGGCGATTTTCACCGGGTGCAGTTTACTCCCGATTTGTTGCCCGCCGACTTGACCGGCACCGAGATTTACCGGCCACAGCAAGGCACGTTTGAATTTCAGAAAGGCCCGCTGTTTCATAACTTGATCCTGGCTGACGAGATCAACCGGTCACCGGCGAAAGTGCAGGCGGCGTTATTGGAAGCCATGGCCGAGCGGCAGATAACCGTAGGCCAGGCAACCTATCCGTTGCCGCAATTGTTCATGGTCATGGCGACGCAAAACCCCATCGAGCAGGAAGGCACTTATCCGCTGCCGGAAGCGCAGTTGGACCGTTTCTTACTGCATGTGAAAATCGATTATCCGAAAGCGGAACATGAAAAAAGCATTCTGCATCTGGCTAGAACCGAAGCGCGGTCAGGTTCAGCAAAAAATGCTGAGCAGTTCCAGCCGCTTGAGCAAAAGACCTTATTTGCAGCACGCAACGAAGTGCTGGATTTGCATATGGCGGAAAGTCTTGAAAATTATTTGCTGCAAATTGTGCTGGCTACCCGCAACCCTGCGGCTTATGGGCAGGATCTGGCCTCATGGCTGCAATACGGAGCAAGTCCCAGAGCCAGCATCGCGCTGGATCGCTGCTCCAGGGCCAAAGCCTGGCTGGCGCAGCGCGATTTCGTCAGCCCGGAAGACATACAGGACATGGCTTTCGACGTGTTGCGGCACCGCTTGATACTGTCTTACGAAGCCGAGGCGGAAGGCATCACCACCGACCATTTTATTAAAGAAATGATTGCCAGGATTGCCGTACCTTGATGTTGTCTGCCAAACAAGCTAATCCGGGCAGCGAACTGGTTGCCGCGTCGTTAAAGACGCTGATCGATTTGGCGAGACCTGCTGCCGGGTTAGACCTGAAGCATTTGTCCATACGTGCCGGGCAAAGCGGCGGTTATGTGTCCCGGTTCAAGGGCCGCGGCATGGAGTTCGAAGAAGCTAGGGTTTACCAAGCGGGCGATGACATCCGCAACATCGATTGGCGAGTCACGGCACGTACCGGCGACCCCCATACCAAGCTATTTCGCGAGGAACGGGAAAGACCGGTGTTTGTTTCGGTGGATAACCGTCTTGCGATGCACTTTGCCACACGCGGCGTTTTTAAATCGGTACTCGCCGCCAAGCTTGCCGGTCTGTTGGCTTGGGCGGCCCAGCATCACGGCGACAGGATCGGCGGGCAGATATTTACTGATACGGTATGCCGCGAATTAAAACCGCAAAACGGGAGGCATGCCGTGCTCAGGTTTTTGAATGCTATTGTGAGTGAAGTTGCCTCCACAACTGATGGGCAAAAAAGCGTTGCCCATCCTACTGCCGCCACAATTACCTTGGAACAGGTGCTGGCAAGGCTGATGCAACATGCCCGCCCCGGCAGTCGGGTTTATATCGTCAGTGATTTTCGCGGCATTAACGACCAGGTTGAAACCTATCTGGCAAAGCTGTCGCGGCACTGCGAAGTGGTGCTGATTTTTGTTTATGACCCGCTGGAAAGCCATCTGCCGGAAAAGGGCCGCTATCGTTTTATCGCCATGGATGGTGTGTATGCCACAAGCCTGTCGGGAACAGGCGCGGCGACCGACGATGTGCGTGATGTGGTTGTCGATACCGGCGATCGGCAGCGGCTATTAAAATATCAACAGCATTTTAGTGACAGGCTGCACCAGCTGGAACGGATAGCAAAAAAATTCGGTTTGGCATTTATTCAATGCAGCACCACAGACGACCCGATACAACGATTAAGGTAAATGAATCCAATTCCTCTCGATTTAAAAGACATCCACGAACCCGAAGCCATAGGCTGGTGGCCCCCGGCTATCGGCTGGTGGATATTGGCGGTAGCGATCCCGTTGCTGATTATTTTGCTGGTCTGGCTTTATAAAAGGCTGACCCGCAAGACCGCGCTTAAAACCGCCAGCAAAATATTGGCCGAAATCAAACAGGATACAAGCCGCGATAACCTTCAAAAATTATGCGATCTTTCGGTGCTGGTCAGGCGGGTAGCGATCAGCGTGTCGCCGCGTGCAAAGGCCGCCGGATTGACCGGGCGGCAATGGCTGGAGTTTCTTGACCGTTCGCTAAAAGGGCTGCCGTTTAGCGAGGGCGTCGGCCAACTTCTGGCCGATGCGCCCTATCGAAAAACGCCGATCGCAGATCAGGAGCTTTCCCAAATAATCGACCTATGCGAAGCCTGGCTTAAAGCCCAGACAAAATCATGATTCACTTTGAATGGCCTTGGCTGCTGGCCGCTTTACCCTTGCCTTTAATAATCCGCTGGCTGGTTCCGGCCAAGATGCCGGTCGAACAGGCGGCATTGAAAGTCCCGTTCCTGGACGACTTTTCCGATATTGAAACCAGAGCGGCAGCCCAACCCCGGCAATGGCCGTTATTGCTGGCGGCTATTGCCTGGTTGTTATTGGTCATCGCCTGCACCCGGCCGCAATGGTTGGGCGAGCCGATTGAGCAGGCGGTCAGCGGCCGGGATTTGATGCTGGCGGTGGACTTGTCCGGCAGCATGGAGGAGCAGGATTTTGTGATTAACAAGCGGTCTGTAGACCGGCTGACAGCCGCCAAAATGGTCGCGACCGATTTCATCAACCGGCGCGTCGGCGACCGGGTGGGCTTGATCCTGTTCGGCACCCAGGCTTATTTGCAAACGCCGTTAACCTTCGACCGGAAAACGGTGATGACCTTGTTAAACGAGGCCGTCATCGGCCTTGCCGGCGACAATACCGCGATAGGCGACGCCATCGGCCTGGCGGTCAAGCGCCTTAAAAACGAGCAGGCTAACAGCCGGGTGTTGGTGCTAATGACCGACGGTGCCAATACCGCCGGAGAAGTATCGCCCTTAAAGGCCGCCGAATTGGCAGCAGCCAATCACCTTAAAATCTACACGATCGGCATCGGCGCGGATGAAATGATCGTGCGCAGTTTTTTTGGCAACCGCAAGATTAATCCATCGGTCGATCTGGATGAAAAAACCTTGATCAAGATTGCCGAAAGTACCGGCGGCTACTATTACCGGGCCAGAAACACCGACGAGCTGAATAATATTTACATGAGACTGGATGAGCTGGAACCGGTGGAAAAAGATAAGCAATATTTCAGGCCCCGTAGCGAACTGTATTACTGGCCGCTGTCGCTGGCACTGGGATTAGCGGCATTCATAGCCTTGTCCAGGGTGAGATTGTCATGAACCTGGCTGAATTTCATTTTATCAGGCCGTATTGGCTGCTGGCGGTTATACCGTATCTGGCGATACTGGTGTTAATGCTCAGAAACAAGCTGGCTCAAGGCAACTGGTCGGCGCTATGCGATGCCGCACTGTTGCCGTATCTGTTGCAGCAAAAGCCAGCCAAGCAGAGCCGTTGGCCGGTAACCGCCGGAGCCATTGCCGCGCTGCTGGTGATTGTCGCGTTGGCCGGGCCGACCTGGGAACGCCTGCCTTCACCGGTATTCAGGAATGATTCGGCCTTGGTGATTGCGCTGGATTTGTCCCGGTCGATGGATGCCGCCGATATTAAGCCCAGCCGTTTGATTATGGCGCGATACAAAATCGCCGACATCCTGAAACAGCGTAAAGACGGCCAGACCGCATTGCTGGTATATGCCGGCGACGCGTTTACCGTAACGCCGCTGACCGATGATACCGAGACCATCGACAGCCAGTTGTCGGCATTGAATACCGACATCATGCCCAGCCAGGGTAGCGATACGGCGTCGGCACTGGAAAAAGCCGTGGAGCTGCTCAAGCAGGCGGGCCTGCAAAAAGGCCAGATCTTGCTGGTCACCGATGGCGTTGATGTCGATAAAACCTTGCCCGCAGTCAAATCGCTGGATAAATATCAGCTGTCAATATTGGGCGTCGGAACGGATGACGGCGCGCCGATAGCGCTGCCGGAGGGTGGATTCCTTAAAGACGAGCGAGGCAATATCGTGGTACCCAAATTAAATTCCGGCGAGCTGGCAAAGCTGGCGCAGGCGGGCAATGGCGTGTATCAAACCATAAGGGCCAATGACGCGGATATTCAAGCTCTGTTGGCAAACGTGGATAGATCGGTGCAGCAGCAGAGCAAGCAAAACGATAACCTGTTATTGGATCAGTGGTCGGACAAAGGCCCGTGGCTGCTGTTGCTGGTCTTGCCTCTGGCCGCGCTGACGTTCAGGAAAGGCCTGCTGTGTTTTGCCTTGTTGCTGATCCTGCAGCTGCCTAAAAACAGTTATGCGTTGGGCTGGCAGGATTTATGGCAGACCAAGGATCAACAGGCGCAACAGGCTTATAAAAATCAGGATTATGCAAAGGCGGCGGAGCAATTCGAAAACCCGGATTGGAAAGCGGCGGCGCATTACAAGGCGGGTGAGTATAACAAGTCTCTGGAAGACCTGAAAAACAGCAAGTCCGAAAGCAGCGCTTACAATCAGGGCAATGCGCTGGCAAAAGCCGGTCAGTTGGAAGAAGCTGTCAAAGCCTACGAAAAAGCTCTGGCTGTTAATCCTAACGATAGCGACGCCAAACACAACAAGGAGGTCGTAGAAAAGGAACTGGAAAAACAAAAGCAGGAGCAAAAACAGCAGAATCAGCAAAAGGACGATAAGCAACAATCCAAAGGCGATTCCGAGCAAAACAAGGATGGCGAGCAATCGGAAAAATCTGACGAACAAAAGCAATCCGAGGAAAAGCCCGAACAAAAACCGGAGCAGAAGCAATCGGATAAACAGCAGCCGGACGAAAAGCAGCAAGATAAAACCGAGCAAAAAAAGCCGGAAGAGGAAAAGCCTCAGCAAGCCGAGCAGGGCAAAGACGAGGCGAAGGAAAAAGCCAAACAACAAGTGCCCGTTAACCCCGAGCCAACGGATGAGCAACAGCAGGCTAATGAACAATGGCTCAAACGTATTCCCGACGATTCGGCCGGTTTGTTAAGGCGTAAGTTTAAATATCAGTACGGCCAGCGCGGCCGCCAATCAACTGGTGACACAGATGGTTGGTAGGCATGCGCCGGAGTTCAAAGCTTGCTTTGAACTTGCCAGAGCAAGCTCTGGACTCCATTGTATGGCCTGATTTAAAGCTGGAACGATAAACATGACCCATAACCCAATCGCCATTTTCGGTGAAGCGCTGTTCGATCAGTTTCCGGACGGCCAGCAAGTATTAGGCGGCGCGCCTTTTAACGTGGCCTGGCATCTTCAGGCTTTTGCCCAGAGTCCGTGTTTTATCAGCCGGGTGGGCCGCGATGCAGCCGGTGATAAAATCAGGCTGGCCATGCAGGCTTGGGGCATGGCTGTTGAAAACCTGCAAACCGATCCCGATCATCCTACCGGAAAGGTGCAGGTGACTATCAGCAACGGTGAACCCAGCTATGAAATTTTAGCCGATCAGGCTTACGATTTTATTGGCGAGGAGCCGCTGGATAGCGACCGGCAGTTTGGCGTTATTTATCACGGGACTTTAGCCTTGCGTAACCGGGCTTCGGCGCAAGCTTTACAGGATTTGACCGCGCGTCCGCCGCGCCAGTTCCCGACTGGCTTGCGGCATACACACCATCCCTGGCGATATCAGGGCAAGGTTTTTATCGATGCTAATTTGCGGGCGCCCTGGTGGCAAAAAGAGACGGTCAGCCAGTGGCTAGACAAGGCGCATTGGGCCAAGCTAAACGATGACGAGTTGATGCACTTGTCGCTGCCGCAAAACACGCTGCAGGAGACGATGCGTTTGTTCCTGGAACAACACGAATTGGAGGTTCTGGTGGTTACTTGCGGCAGCCAGGGCGCGCTGGCAATCAACCAAGCCGGGGAATTAATTGAAGTTGCGCCAACCGCTGATTTGACAGTCGTCGATACCGTAGGTGCCGGTGATGCATTTGCGGCGGTTCTGTTGCTGGGCATGCAGCATGGCTGGCCATTGCCGCTGACCATGGAGCGGGCGCAATCGTTCGCGTCCGCCTTGGTGACCCAAAGGGGTGCTACGGTTCAGGATTTAAGTTTTTACCGGCCGTTTATAGACGCCTGGAACCTTGATTAATCTAATGATGAACATGAATACGATAAAAAAATTATTTTTGCTTCTGTTGTTGAGTTTTGCGCCAGCCGTTGTATTCGCCGCACAAATCAGCGTGTCGTTCGATCGCAATCCGGTCAGCGTGGACGAGTCTTTCCAGATTATTTTTACCGCCAACGACACGCCGGATAATGACCCTGATTTCAGCCCGCTGGAACGGGATTTCGAGATACTCGGTCAAAGCCAGAGCAGCAATTCGTCGTGGGTTAACGGAAAATCCAGCAAGACCGTACAGTGGACGCTTAACGTGATGGCCAAAC
>Ga0208789_1000496_pt1 | contig 36490 bp, 36 predicted proteins | sample Methanotroph_Enr_FD_187368 | JGI IMG/M metagenome (GOLD analysis project Ga0208789, IMG submission 187368) | Enriched soil microbial communities from Old Woman Creek wetland in Ohio, USA - Methanotroph_Enrichment_5 (SPAdes) (version 2) | ecosystem: Environmental > Terrestrial > Soil > Wetlands...
GCTTCGTACAATTGCCAGCCCTTGGGCATCTCACCGGAGAGCAGGGATGGGTAGGAGAGCTCCCACTGGGCCTCCGGGCCGGAGGGGGAACCCAGGAAGGTGTACCGTCTCTGGATTTCTTGGTAGGCCAGACGGGCCTCTCCGAGCTGGATCAGGGTCCGGCAGAGCAGCTTGTGGGCATCCAGGCTGCCGGGATCCTGAGCGATGGCTCGTTCCAGAACCGTTCGCGCGGCTTCCGGATCGCTCGCCTTCATGAGGCAGTCGGCCAGCGCCAGGCGGGCGTCGTTGCGCCGGGGATCCATGGCCAGGACGCGACGGAACAGGCCTTCCGCTTCAGTCCACTGCCCCTGTCCCAGCTGGAGGCAGCCCAGATTGATCATGGCTCCGGGGTTCCTCGGGTCGAGGCTCAGGGCCCGGTGGCAGGCCATCCGGGCCTCGTCACGCCGATCCGAGACCATGAGAAGCCCCCCGAAATCCGCCCAGGCCCCGGCATCACCCGGGTGTTGTTCCAGGAACTCGGCGTAGGCCCTGGCCGCCTCATCCCATGCGCCGGCACGGTCCAGACGGCGGGCCTTCTCGAGAAGCTCCTCGGGGGCTGGTGTCACGCGCCCCCCTTGGGGATCGAGCCTTCACCCTGCAACATCTCCTGCGCTCCCATGGGCGCCTTGCCGAACGGCCCATCGACTCGTTCCCCATCGCAGGCCTTGAGGGCCGGGGAGGGATTCTGTCTACCCGTGAAGCGGTCCATGGCTTCCTTCGGGGCCCCCACGGGCCGAGGGGGCCCGTTCTTCACCGGCGGCCTCGGGGCATCCTACCAAACTCGTGGCGGCAATCCACTTGTCCTTCCCCTTCGCGCCGGTTCGGGGCTGTCCCGGCGCCCCGGGAAGCCGGCTCCCAGGAAATCATGCTGAACTGGAGGTGGGAGTTGCCATGACGTTCACCATCGCCCACAGCCCGGATTCTGACGATGCCTACATGATGGCCCCCCTGGCCCTGAGGTGGCTGGACCCGGAGGGGTTCGAAATCGAGTTCATCCGCAAGGACATCGAGCGCCTGAACGCGGAGGCCCTCGAGGCGAGGTACGACGTCACGGCCATCAGCTTCGGGGCCTATCCGGAGCTGAAGGACCGCTACGACCTGTTGACGGCGGGCAGCAGCATCCAGGAGGGCACGGGGCCTCTGGTGGTGAGCCGCACGGCGATGCCGCCCGCGGCGCTGGAGGACGTGACCCTGGCCATTCCGGGCATGCGGACGAGTGCCTATCTCTCCATGAAGAAATGGTGCGCGGAGCTGGGCTTCGAGCCCCGGGTGGAGCTGGTACCCTTCGACGAGATCATGCCCGCTGTGGCGGCGGGCCGCTTCGAGGCGGGGCTCCTCATCCACGAGAGCCAGCTCATGTACCGGGACGCGGGCCTGCACCTGGTGGCGGACCTGGGCGCCTGGTGGAAGCGGGCCTTCGACCTGCCCCTGCCCATGGGGGGCAACGCCATCCGGAAGGGCCTCCCCGCGGACGTGAAACAGCGCTTCGCCATCCTCATGCGGAAGAGCGTGGAGATGGCCCGGGCCCGGCACTGGGAGAGCGTGGACTACAGCCAGTCCTTCGGGCGGGGCATGGACCGCGAGATGGTGGGGCGCTACGTGAACGCCTGGGTGAACGACTTCACCGTGGATCCCGGCCCCCGGGGCCGCGAGGCCGTGGCGAGGCTGCTGGGCCTCGAACCGGTGTGGATCCAGGGCTGAGGCCTGGCCCGGAAAGCCCCCTGGCAAAGGAGCTCCACGAAGGGCACGAAGAAAAGCAGGAAAGGGCGCGAAGGAACCGATTCGTGGCCTTGTTATCTCTTCGTTCCCTTCGTGGAGGCCCAGTAGCGTTCTGGGGTTCTGGTCACCGCGGTGCCTCCAGCCGGATCGGCACCCGCACCTTCCGGCCCGCCCGCTGGATGTCGAGATCCACGGTGCTGCCCAGGGGAAGGGTCTCGATGGCATCGAGGAGGGCGTCCCAGTCGGCCACTGGGCGCCCGTTGACGGCCTGGACGAGGTCGCCGGCGAAGACCCGGCGTCCCTCCACGCCCACGCCCTGGAGCCCGGCCCGGGCCGCGGCCCCGCCCCGGTCGACCTTCCCCACCATCACCCCCTTCTGGGGGCCGAAGGCGCGATCCACCATGCGGGGCGACACGGGTTCGAAACCGAGGTCGGGGCGTTCCAGGCGGCCCCGCGAGATGAGCTGGGGCACCACCCGGTTGACGATGTCCACAGGCATGGCGAAGCCGATGCCGGCACTGGCGCCGCTGGGGCTCTGGATGGCCGTGTTCACGCCGACGAGGCGTCCGGCGCTGTCCAGCAGGGGACCGCCGCTGTTGCCCGGATTGATGGCCGCGTCCGTCTGGATGACGCCGGAAATGCGTCGGCTGGTCACGCTCCGGATCTCCCGACCCAGGGCCGACACGATGCCCGTGGTGAGGGTCTGGTCCAGACCGAAGGGGTTGCCGATGGCCAGCACGGACTGGCCCACCTGCAGGTCCGCGCTGGCACCGATGGGGATGGGGCGGAGCTTCGCGGGCGGCTTGAGGATCTGCAGTACGGCCAGGTCCTTGTCCGGGGCCCCGCCCACGTAGGTGGCCTCGTGCTGGCTGCCGTCCGCCAGGGTGATGAAGGCGCGGGCGGCGCCCTGGATGACGTGGAAGTTGGTGACCACATGGCCCTGGGCGTCCCAGATGAAGCCCGTGCCGGCCCCGGCGGGCGTCTCCACCACGTCGAGGCCAAAGATGTCCCGTGACCGCTCCTCCGTGGTGGTGATGTAGACCACGCTGGGAGCGGCCTCCTTGAACCGCTGGATGGAGACCTTCTCCCAGTCGTACAGGGGGCCGCGGGGGGTCACGGCCCGGGGCATCGCGGCGGGGGCCAGCGCACGGCCGCACCAGGCGGCGATCACGCCGGCGGACAGGAGTCCAAGGATGAGGATGGGCTTTCGCATCTAGGTCCCCGGGGGTTCGAGTGTACCTCCGAGTAGATGCTGCCGGGCTGCATCGGGTTACAGCTTGAATCCCTCCACGACGGAGCGCAGGCCCTCGGCTACCCGGGCCAATTCGTCGGAGGTCTTGGCGATCTCGTGGACAGTGGAGGCCAGCTCATGGGTGGCGGAGGCGTTCTGGGCCAGCCGCCCGGTCGTCTGGGCCATCATGTCGGCCACCTGTTGTCCTGTGGCGGCCTGCTGGCGGGAGAGTCCGCCGATGTCGGTGATGCTGTGGGCCATGCCCCCGATGCGCTCGCGGATGGCCTCCAGGCTGGCCAGGGTGGTGTCCACACTCTCGACGCCGCCGGAGACGACCTCCTGGGTGCGCAGGATGAGGGCCTCGATCTCCCGGGCCGCGGTGCCGGAGCGCTCCGCCAGCTTGCGGACCTCCTCGGCCACCACGGCGAAGCCCTTGCCCTGCTGGCCCGCCTTGGCGGCTTCGATGGCGGCGTTGAGGGAGAGCAGGTTGGTCTGGCGGGCGATCTCCTGGATCACGGACACGGCCTTCACGATCTGGCCGGTGACCTGCTGGATGTCCGACATGCCCCGGGCCGTGCCCTGGCCCGCCTCGGCACTGCGGTCTGTCTCCTGCACGACATCCCTGCTGCGGGCCTCGGTCTCCTGGGTGCGCGTGGCCACCAGGTCGGCGTTGGAGCCGAGCCCCCGCATGGCCTCGGAGACCCGCTCACCGGCGGTCTTGAGGTCCTCGCTCACGCGGGCGATCTCGGCCACGGCCTGGGACATCTGCTCGGCGGAGGCCGCCAGTTCCGTGCTGCCGGAGGCCACCCGGGAGGCGTACTCCGATACGTCCAGCACGGTCTTCCGCATCCCGCCGTTGTAGTCATTGAAGGCCTGGGCGGCTTCCCCGACCTCGTCCTTGGCGCTGACGGGGATCTGCCTCGACAAGTCACTGTTCCTGAGGCCAGCCACGAGCTGGTGGAGGGGCCGGACCATCCGGTGCGACAGGGCCCGGGCGAGGAAGAACACCAGGGCCGACACGGCGAGCATGCCCGCGAACATCACGAAGGCGATGGTGCGCACCCGCCGGTCCACGTCATCCACGTACACCCCCGTCCCCACGGTCCAGCCCCAGGGCGCGAAGGTGCGGACGTAGCTGACCTTCGGGAAGAGGCCCTGTTCGCCGGGCTTGGTGAACTCGTACTCGTGGAATCCGCCCTCCGGGTTCTGGGCCGTCCGGTCCAGGTCCCGGAAGAGCTTGACGAAAACCGGGTCGCCCAGGTCGTCGGTGGCCTTGCCGTCCCAGTCCGGGTGGGTCCCGTGGGCCACGATGCGGGGGCCGGGGGCCTGGATCCAGATGTAGTTGGTCCGGTCATAGCGGAGGTGCTCGATGATCTCTTTCCCCCGGGCCTGCGCGGTCTCCAGTGTGCGGTTCCCGGCCTGCACCTGGGCCTGCTGCTCCTGGAGCAGGCTGATGGCCGTCTCGACGACCTGCCGCACCCCCTCCTTCTTCGCCGCCATCACCGCCCCTCGGAGCGTTGGCAGCACGTAGAAGGCGAAGAACAGGAGAAAGAGTCCGACGGGCAGCAGGCTGAGGGCGAGCATTTTGCCGGAAAGGGAACGAAACTGGAACCGACCGTGGATGGCCATGGTTGCCTCTGGATCTTTAGGTCATGATCGGTTCATTGTCACAGAAATGCATGAAATTTACTTTCATCAAACAAGACATTCGGGTGGGGTGATCCTCGAAACAGAATGGACCTTGACATGTGATTCTATTTGACTAATATTTTATTCGGATTTTGATTCATCTTTCGCAACCTCAATAGAAGCGACAGATGGATCAAATTCCCATCTTTCATAGGAGGACCCCATGACCATCCTTCGCACCCGCGAGCCCCAGGTCCTGCCCACCACGGCCGCCAACCTGGAGCCCTTCCGCCTCATGCGCGATTTCCTGCGCTGGGACCCTCTCCGGGACTATGACCTGGGTGCCCCGACCGCGGCCTTCATGCCCAGCTTCGACGTAAAGGAAAGCCCGGATGCCTACCAGCTGAAGGCCGACCTGCCGGGCATCCTGGAGGCCGATCTGGAGATCAGCCTCGAGAGCAACCGGCTCACGGTGGCCGGGAAGCGCGAGGCCGAGGCCATCAAGGACGGCGAGCGCTGGCACCTGGCCGAGCGGAGCAACGGCAGCTTCAGCCGCACCTTCACCCTTCCCGAGGACGTGGATGCCGAGAAGGTGGTGGCCGAGCTGCGCAACGGCGTGCTGACCCTCATGGTGCCCAAGCGCCCCGAGGTGCGGCCCAAGAAGATCTCCGTCAGCCTCGGCTGACTCGCCACCTGACGAGGAAGGCCCCGCAGGGCGGGGCCTTCCTCGTCTCAGGCAGCGGGCTCCGGGTCTTCAGTTGTAGAAGGCCTGGGGGGCGCTGAAGGTGAGCGGGGCGGTGGCGGACTGGTACCGCACAGTGATGTCGCCGTCCGCCACCACCAGATCCGGATGCCCGTCGCCATCCATGTCCGCGATGGCCACGCCCAGGGGGCCCCAGAGGCCGATGAGGTTCGAGGCCGGCAGCAGGGCGCCGGGATTCGCAGGGTCCTGGCGCAGCACGGAGACACTGCCAGGGAAGCCCGGAAGGCCCGCGTTGGCCACTACCACGTCGGGATGCCCGTCGCCATCCAGGTCGCCCACGGCCAGGGCCGCGGCACGATAATCGGTGGCGTAGTCCACGTGCGCCGGGAAGGTGCCGGCGGTCGTTCCCTGGAGCAGGACGCTCAGGCCCAGGGTGTTGGGGCCGGTGGTGGCGCCGTAGTTGGCCGTGAGGAGATCCAGCTTCCCGTCGCCATTGAGATCCGCGACCTTGATGGCGGCAGGATTCACCCCGGTGGCGTAGTCCACGGCGGAGGCGAAGGTGCCGGCGCTGGACTGGAGCAGAACGGAGACGGTGTTGGCCGCAGTGGCCACGGCGATGTCCGCCAGGCCATTGCCATCGAGATCACCCACGGCCACGGCCTGGGGATCGCCGCCCACCGCGTAGGCGACGGGAGCGGCGAAGGTCCCCGGAGCGGTCTGGGTGAAGACCAGGACGCTGTTGGCCCCGCTGGCGGCCACGACGATGTCCATCCGGCCGTCGCCGTTGAGGTCGCCCACGGCCACGTCGAGTGGCGTTCGTCCGGGGGTGGACAGGAGGATGGCCGGCAGGAAATAGCCGGGCCTGGCGGGATCCGCCAGCCGGACGCTGACCGTGCCGTCGCTGGCATTGGCCACCACCAAGTCGGGCCGTCCATCGCCGTTCACGTCGGTGACGACGAAGTTGGCCGGGCCCGTGCCGACGCCGAAGCGGACGGGCGTGGCGAAAGCGTTGGCGGAGGTCTGGAAGCGGGTGCTGATGTAGCCCTGGGTGGAGGCCCCGCCCACGCTGGTGGAGACCATGCCAAGGATGTCCGGCAGGCCGTTGGCGTCGGTATCCGCCACGGCGATGCCGTTCACCAGGTAGCCCTGCGAGGGGCCGGAGCTGGAATCGGACCCGGAACAGCCCATGAGGGCCGCGAGGCCGAGAGAGCCGAGAACGATGAGGGCTGGATGCCGCATGGATGACTCCGGAAGGCTGACCCCAAGAGTGCAGATCTCTGTCGCAACCGGCAAGGGGGCAGGGAAATTGGACCCAAGGCCGAGGTGGGGGGTTGAGGGACTTCCAGGGATGGCTGGACGGGGCGGGGAGGTTCCCGTCAAACCTGCTCGACGCTGACACGCCAGGTGACCAGCTCCCGGGGGAGCAGGGCCGGCCAGTAGGCGACGATCTCCTGGGCCTTGGGGCGCCCTCCGGCGAAGCCGGTGACGCCGGCCGGGCCCGCGGTGACGAGGGGGGCGATCTCCCGGCCGAACCGTTCCACTTTTTTCCGATCCGGATCCTTCACGCTCAAGCGGAGGACGATCTCGGCGGGATCCGCCGGGGCGGAGGCGATGCCGGCGTGGACCGTGCTGGCGCCCAGGAACTCGGCGTCCGTGTGCTCGTACACGAAGCCGGACGCCTTGAGCCGTCTCCAGACGATGTCCGCGCAGAGCCGGGCCTTCTCCAGGGCCCGGGGACCGCTCAGCACCAGCTGGCCCGTGGCCTTGTAGCCCTTCAGGTAGGCCCCGCTCACCTTGAGGAAGGGGGTGCGGGGCTTGCCCTGGATGCCGCTGACGCGCACCCGGTCCGGACCGGCTTGTTCCAGCCGGATGCTGGTGAAGTCCGCCACCACGTCGGGGGTGATGTAGTTCTGGGGATCCCCCATCTCGTAGACCAACTGCTCGCTCACGGTGTCCACGGTGACCAGGCCGCCGGTGCCCGCGTGCTTGGTGATGACGAACGCGCCATCCTCCGAGCACTCGGCGATGGGGTAGCCCACGTTCCAGAGCTCGGGCACCTCCCACCAGCGGCTGAAGTTCCCGCCGGTGCTCTGGGCGCCGCATTCCAGGATGTGGCCGGCCACGGTCCCGGCCGCGAGGCGGTTCCAGTCGTCTGCGGCCCACTTGAACTCGTGGATCAGGGGCGCCAGGGTCAGGCCGGGATCCGTGCAGCGGCCCGTCAGGACGATGTCGGCGCCGGTATCCAGGGCCTCCACCATGGCCTGGGTCTGCAGGTAGACATTGGCGCTGAGGATATCCCGGGGCGTGTCGAACAGTCCCTCCCCGGTATCCATGTTGGCGAGTTTCAGGCCCTGGGCCTTGAATTCGGCGAGTCGGCCCAGGACGTCGTCGCCGGTCACCGTGGCGATCTTCACGCCCTTCACGCCCAGCTTCCTCGCCACCTCCAGCACGGCGCTGCGGCAGGCCTCGGGGTTCACGCCGCCGGCATTGGCCACCACGCGGATGCCCTTGGCCTTGAGCTGGGGCAGCACCCGCTTCATCAGGTCCACGAAATCCGTCGCGTACCCGAGCTGCGGATCCTTCCGCCGCTGCTTCTGCATGATGGAAAGCGTCACCTCGGCCAGGTAGTCCAGCGTCAGGTAGTCGATGTTTCCGGCCTCCACCAACCGCACGGGGGCATCGATGCTGTCCCCCCAGAAACCCTGGCCGTTGGCGATGCGCACGAGCTTGGACATGTCGGACTCCGGTCGAGACGGATGTCCAGTCTACTTCACTCGTACCGCAGCGCCTCGATGGGATCGAGCTTGCTGGCCTTGGCGGCGGGGTAGAGGCCGAAGATGAGGCCGATGGCGGCGGGCACGGCGAAGGCGCTCACCACGGCCCAGAGCGGCACGGCCCCCATGGTGCCCAGCAGCGCCTTGCCCAGGGCGGCGCCGATGATGTAGCCCAGGCCCACCCCGATGGCTCCGCCCAGGATGCAGAGGAAAGAGGCCTCGATGAGGAACTGCAGCATGATGTCGTGGCGCTTGGCGCCCACGGCCTTGCGCACGCCGATCTCGCGGGTCCGCTCGGTGACGCTCACCAGCATGATGTTCATGATGCCGATGCCGCCCACCAGGAGGGCGATGGAGACCATGCCCCCGGCCACGGCCGTGATGGTGCCGGTGATGCCGCTGATGATGCCGGTGATCTGCTTGGGGCTGAACACTTTGAACCCGCTGGGCTCATTGCCGCGCAGGCCCCGGATGCGCCGCAGGGCGTCCTCCACCAGCTCCGCACCGTCGTCGGCGGAGAGGCGGGGATCGATCCGGGCCTGGAAGAAGAGCTGCCGCCGCTGGGCTTCCGTGAGCTGGGCCATGCCGGTGTTGAGGGGGATGAGGATGTTCTGGTCAGGGTCGTTGCCCAGTTGGCCGCCCTGCTCCTCCAGCACGCCGATGACCTCCAGGCTGAGGGTGGGCGTGCTGATGATGCGACCGAGGGGATTGCCCTTGATCCCAAGCTTCTCGATGACCCGCGGCCCGATGATGGCCACCTTGTTGCCCAGTCGCAGATCCGAAGGCACGAAGTTGCGGCCCGCCGTGAGGTTGATGCTGTTCAGCTCCAGGTAGGTTTCGTCCGTCATGATGAGATTGACGTTGGCACTGCGGCCATCGAATTTCACGTCGGTCCCGTTGAAGAAGAGCGGCGTGACCTGGGTGATCTGCGGCACGGCCCGAGCGAGGGCGTGCATGTTGTCCAGGGTCAGGTCCTTGTTCTTGATCTTGGTGTACTCGGCGAAGGGCATGTCCATGGGGAAGACGGGCCGGACGAAGAGGGTCTGGCTGCCGGCCCGCTCCACCTGCTTCAGGACGCTGGTCTTGAGGCCCTGTACGAGGCTCACGACGATGATGACCGCTGCCACGCCGATGATGATGCCGAGGGTGGTGAGGGCCGAGCGGAGCTTGTTGGCCTTGAGGGCTCGCACGGCGGCGGAGAGGGGCTCGCGGATGTCCATCAGGACTTCTTGGCGGTCTTGGCCAGATCCGTGTCGGATCGGGCGCGCAGGGCGACGGAGGCCTTGTCCTTCAGGGTCTTCAGCTTCCGGACGGGGCCGGTGAGGACCTTGTCGCCCTCGGCCAGCCCGTTCTTCAGCTCGAAGTACTGGGTGTTGGCGACGCCCACGTCCACCGGGTGTTCCAGGGCCTTGCCATCCTTGAAGAGCATCACGACGTTGCGGCTGGCGGGGGCCAGGAGGCCCTGTTTCTGCGCGTCCTCCAGGCTGCCCTCGCGCTCCAGCACGGCCTGCAGCGGCACGCGCAGCACGTTCTTGGCTTCGTGGGTGAGGATGACGGCCCGGGCGCTCATGCCGGGACGGAGCTTGTCCAGATCCTCCCGGCTGCCCTTCAGGAGCACCTTCACCTTGTAGAGGTTGGCGTCCGTGCCCGTGCCCTCGGTGCCCGTGGCGACCTCAATGACGGTGCCCTGGAACACCTTGCCGGGCAGCGATTCCACGTTCACCTGGGCCGTCTGGCCCACCTGGGTGCGCACGACTTCGCTCTCGTTGACCTTGATCTCAGCCTGCATCTCGCTCATGTCGGAGATGATCATCAGCACGGCTCCCGGCAAGTTGCTCATGCCGGGGATGGCGGTCTCGCCCATCTCGGCCTTCAGGCTGGTGACCTTGCCGGCGATGGGGGCGCGCAGGGTGGCCTTGGACAGCCCGTCCTGGATGGCCTTGAGGTTCGCCTCACTCTGGGCCACGTTGGCGCGGGCGGACTGGTAGGTCAGCTCGGTGCTCTCGCGGTTCAGCTTCTGCTGGCGGTAGTCCTCGTCGGAGATGAGGCCCTGCTGGCGGAGCGCCTCGAAGCGGCCGAAGCTCTCCCGGGCCCGCTGTCTGGCGAATTCAAGCCGGTTGGCATCCTTGCGGGCGGCGTCCAGGGCCGCGGCCGCCTGGGCCACCTGCTCCCGCAGCCGCACCTGGTCGATGGTGACGAGGAGGTCCCCGGCCCTCACGTCCTGGCCGTCCTTCACGTGGATGGCCTTGATCTCGCCGGCCACGGAGGTGCCGATGTTGATCTGGGTCTTGGCCCGGATCTCACCGGAGGCCGAGATGGTCTCCCGGATGTCGCCGCGGGAGACCGCATCCCAGGAATAGGTGCTCTCGTCGTCCCGGGCGCCGCCGAAGGCCACGCCCAGGACGATGAGGATCAGGAGGGCCGCGCCGCCGAGGAGGAGAAGCTTGGAGTTGCGCGACGCCATCTATCGGGCCCCGAGGACACGGCCGCCGATGGCCACGATCACGGCCACCGCCACGCAGAGGATCGCTCCGCTGGTCTTGAGGCGGGTGACCTTGCGCAGGGCCAGGTAGGACAGCACGATTTCGGCCACGAAGAAGAGGTCGAGGCTGTACAGCAGGGCGTGGAGCTTGAGGCTGTCCACGTGGAGGAAGTAGCCGAGTGAAGTGGGGGCGATCTTCTCGGGGGTGAGCCCGCCGATGGGGCGCACCAGGCAGATGACGGCGATGAGCAGCACGTAGGGCAGGCGCACCAGACCAGGCACCGTGGCGGCGCTGAGGGCCTGCACGTAGCTCGGTTTCTCGCCCTCGGCCATGCTCTTGCCCACCAGCCAGTAGAGCAGGGCGGCGAGGAGGACCACGACGGCGGTGCCGAAGAGGGCTCCCAGGACGCCGAAGGGCAGGATGAACTTCTTCTGGATGTCGATGATCGTGTCGATCTGGGCCGACTGGATCTGGGGATTCCGTTCGAGGATGGGGCGGAGCATCTCGTCCACATCCACCTTCAGTCCCCAGATCACCGTGAGGATGACGCCGGCCGTGGTCAGGGCGCCGAGGGCCCAGCCCCAGCTCGGGCTCACGTGCAGCCGCTCGAACAGCTCGGAGGGGGACGTGAACACCCCCACGATCTGGTCCAGGAGGCCCGGCGCCGGAGGCTTCGGGGCCTGGGGCTGTTCGCCGTACAGGGAAGGGTTCGGGTCGCTCATGGAGCCTCCGGGGTGGTTCAACGGTAGATGAGTCAGGGGTCCATTGTCCCACCAACCCGGCCAGCGGTTGGATTTTGCCGTTGGGCGGCGGCCGGGGCAGGGTGGCCGGAGGGTTCCCGGGGGGCGATCCTGACGTTTCGTCAAGGATTTCGGGCGAATGCGTGTCCCTGCCGGAGTGGAGGACTAGAATGGGCCCTTCCGGCCCTCGAGGCCCATTGGAGGTTCCATGGCCACCGTCGCCGCCAAATCCGAAGCGCTGATCCAGCAGGAAAACCAGTACGGCGCCCACAACTACCATCCCCTCGACGTGGTCTGCACCAAGGGCGAGGGCGTCTTCCTGACCGACGTGGACGGCAAGAAGTACATGGACTTCCTGGCGGCCTACTCCGCCGTGAACCAGGGCCACAACCATCCGAAGATCGGCGAGGCCATGATCGCCCAGGTGAAGACCCTGGCGCTGACCAGCCGGGCCTTCCGCAACGACCAGTTCCCCCCGCTCCTCGAGAAGCTCTGCAGGCTGACCGGCTTCCAGAAGGCGCTGCTGATGAATTCCGGGGCCGAAGCCGTGGAGACGGCCCTCAAGGCCATGCGCAAGTGGGCCTACGACGTGAAGGGCGTGGAGTACGGCAAGGCCGAGATCATCGTGGCCGACGGCAACTTCCATGGCCGCACCACCACCATCGTGGGCTTCAGCACGGATCCCGACAGCACCAGCAAGTTCGGCCCCTTCACGCCAGGCTTCAAGATCGTGCCCTACGGCGACCTGAAGGCCGTGGAGGCCGCCATCACGCCGAACACCGCCGCCATTTTCATGGAGCCCATCCAGGGCGAGGGCGGGGTGGTGATCCCGCCCAAGGGCTTCCTGAAGGGCCTGCGCGAGCTCGCCGACAAGAACCACTGCCTGCTGGTGCTGGACGAGATCCAGTCCGGCCTGGGCCGCACCGGCAAGCTGTTCGCCTTCGAGCACGAGGGCATCCGCCCCGACGGCATCACCATCGGCAAGGCCCTGAGCGGCGGCTACTACCCCGTCAGCGCCTTCCTGGCCGATGACGCCGTGATGAACGTCTTCACCCCCGGCATCCACGGCAGCACCTACGGCGGCAACCCCCTGGGCTGCGCCGTGGCCTCCGCCGCCCTGGACGTCCTGGTGGACGAGAAGCTGGTGGAGAAGACCGCCGAGCTGGGCAAGCACTTCGAGGCGCGGCTCAAGGGCCTGAAGACCGACAAGGTGAAGGAGATCCGCTGCATCGGCCTCTGGGCCGGCGTGGAGCTGAAGCCCGAGGCCGGCGGCGCCCGCAAGTACTGCTACGCCCTCAAGGACCGTGGGATGCTCTGCAAGGACACCCACGAGAACACCATCCGCCTGGCCCCGCCCCTCGTCATCACGAAGGAGCAGCTCGACTGGGCCGTGGACCAGCTCGAGGCCGTGCTGGCCTAGGTTCGCAGCACACCCGGAAAACGAGGGCCAGGGGGCCGGAGCCATCCGGCGCCCTGGCCCTCGGTGCGTCGATCTGGGAAGGGGGCCGTCCCTCAGGCTCGGATGGCCCACCGCAGCTTGGCGGGCTTCGAGCGGGGATTATCCGCCTGTTCCTGGAGCGTGGCGCGGGTCGGGGCCTCCGCGACCTCGGCGAAGAGGCCGGTCCGCAGGCCCTCCTGGAAGGCCTTCTTCACGCGCCGGTCCTCCCCGGAATGGAAGCTGAGGATGGCCACGCGGCCGCCGGGGCGCAGGGCCCGGGGAAGGCAGGCCAGGAACTGGTCCAGGACCTTGAACTCCTCGTTCACGGCGATTCGTAGCGCCTGGAAGGTGCGCTGCAGGGTACGGCGGGTCTCGGGGTCGTCCCGCTCCAGGCCGTGGTCGCGGCTCAGCACCGTCCGCAGGGCCTCCGCCAGCCGGGTCGTGGTGTCCAGGGGAGCCGGATGCGTCGCAAGGGCCCTGGCCAGGGGAACGGCCAGCGGCTCGTCGGCGTTCTCCGCCAGCAGCTCCGCCAACTCTCCTTCACTGAGCGAGCGCAGGAAGGCCGAGGCGGGTCGTCCCTTCTGGGGATTGAGGCGGAGATCGAGGGGGCCCTCCACCTTGAAGGTGAAGCCCCGGTCCGGGTTGTCGATCTGCATGGAGGACAGCCCCAGGTCGGCCAGCACGAGATCGAAGGGCCCCGTCTGGGGGATCAGGCCCGCCAACCCGCCGAAGTTCATCCGTCGCACCTGCAGGGCCTCCTCGCCGAATCCCTCGGCCCGCAAGCGCACCTCCGTCCTGGGCAGCTCCAGGGGGTCCACGTCCAGGCCCAGGAGGAAGCCGCCGGGCAGGATGCGGCGGAGGAGCTCCCGTGCGTGGCCGCCGTAGCCCAGCGTCACATCCAGGGCCCGCTCGCCGGGCTTCGGCGCCAGCGCCGCGAGGATCTCCCCCACCATGATGGAGCGGTGCGTGCCGGCGGGGGTCTGCCCCCGGGCCCGCACCTTCTCCGCCTCGTCCGCATAGGCGAGCGGGTCCAGTTCCTTGTACTTCTCCTTGAAATGCCGGGGGTGGGTGCCCTGGTAGCGCACGCGGCGGCGGTGGGGTGAGGGCGCGTCCGGCATCGGATCAGTGTGTGATCGAAGGTGGCGAGAGACAAGCAGCGCCCTCTGTCCGCCCACGGATCCGGAAGGGTCCCAAGGGCGCCAGGAATTCACAGGTTTCCCCCTGGATGGCAACCCCGGCGTTCCGGCGCGGATGTGAACATGGCGCAAGCCCGCGGGAGTGCCCCTCCCGCCACTGGAAGACCGCCCATGCTGACGCCCCTCCTGGCCCTTCTCCTGTCGTCGATGCCTGTGGCCCTTCCGGGAGCCCAGGAGCCCGATGGCAGCCGCACCGTGGGCGTGGTCCCGCCCTTCCACGCGGAACCGACCCCGCCAGACTGGTTGCGCAAGGTCTCCCACGCCGTGGCCGATCCGGATTGCCGGCACTACCTCTACGAGGCCTACGCCGGCAAGGACCACTGGCTGGTGCGCTACGTGATGATGCCGGAGGCTGACGAAGCCTTCCGGGACATCGAACAGGTGTTCCTCTATCCGCAAGGGGTCCGGGAGGGTCGCACTCCGAAGGGTGCGATCCTCCTGCCCACCGAGGTCACCATCGATCCCACGGGGGCCCGCTGGAGAGGCGAGGCCTTCCGGCTGGTGGACCGAAGGGACCTGGAGAAGCCGTGAGGCTATGACAACGCGGCCACCTGGGGGCAGGGACGAGGGCCTGCGGCCGAGCTAGGAAGGCTTGGTCTCCTTCTTGGCGTTCTTCGGCGTGCCGTCGGCCTCGAGATAATCGTCCGGACTCGCGGTCAGCTTCTCGCCGCAGGCAGGGTCGTCCACGGTGTACTCGTGGCCTCGGACCAGGACCTTGGTGCCTTTTCCCGGAGCGATGACCGCTCCGCAGACGGGACATGCATCGTTGACTTCTTCGATCGCCATCACCGGCGTCATCACCCCCGGAGCGATCAAGGAAATGGCCGGCATGGGAGAACTCATCGAAAGCGCAAGAAGGAAGGCAGGCATCAACATGATTACCTCCTGTTTGTGCAGAGCGCGGCTCTGCAGGCGGGGAAGGCCCCGCCGTTGGGTGAGGCCCCCAACATAGAATCCCGAAGAGGTGCGTCAACGATCGAAGGGACTAGGCACGGGTATTTTCGCCGACCGTTCCGGGGGCACCCGGGCCCTTCCCGGGGAACCTGGAGGTGGCCCCCGATCAGACGGATTCCCGGGGGGAACCCGTGTGGGGCCTGAACCGTCCCAGCAGCAGGCCGCCGGCGAGGGCCACCACGAAGCAACCCATCCAGACGGCCCCCGGCCCCAGATGGGCATAGGCGAGGACGCCCAGCCAGGGGCCCAGGGCCAGGCCGGCGGCGAAGGTGGTGCTGTAGAGGCCCATGTACTCGCCGCGCCGCTCCGGGGGCGCCAGGGTGGCCACGGCGTCGGACAGGGCCGGCAGGAGGATCATCTCGCCGAAGGTCCAGACGACGACGGTGCCCAGAAGAGCGGCCTTGGTCCGCACCAGTCCCGTGAGGCCGAAGCCTACCGCGAAGCACAGGGAGCCCGCCAGGAGCTGCCGCCGATGGGGCCAATGGGCCATGGCCAGGTTCAGGGCCACCTCCATCGCCACGATGAGCAGGGTGTTCAGGGTGAAGAGCAGGCCGAAGAACCGCGTGTCGAAGCCGAGATCCCGTGTCACCCAGAGGGGGAGGGCGCCCTCGATCTGGAAGAAGACCATCAGCACCGGCAGGAAGGCCAGCAGGAGCAGGACGAGGCGACGGTCCCTCCAGGCTCGGGTACTCGGAGGTGCATCGGGATGGGGAGTCGGAGCCGGGCGCGACCGCAGAAAGAGCGTCAGCACCGTGGCGCCGGCGAGGGTGGTGAGGCCGTCCGTCCAGAACACCCAGGTGAAGCTGCGGTGCGCGATGACGCCACCCAGGGCCGGGCCCACGGCCATGCCCAGGTTCGCCGCGAGCCGGTGGAGGGCATACACGGCCTTGCGCTGATCAGGGGCGGCGAGGCCGGTCAGGAGGGCCATGGCGCTGGGCCAGAAGGCCTGGGTGAGGGCCGCCCAGAGGAAGATCAGGCCGAAGAGGGCAGGCTGTGAGGCGGCGAAGGGCAGCAGCAGGAGCAGGCCACCGGAGGACCAGAGGCTGGCCTTGAGGATGCGCGCATGGCCCAGGGTGTCTGCCAGCCGCCCCGCGAAGGGACCCGTCACGAGGGCGCCGGCGCCGTAGACCATCATGGCGATGCCGGCCTGGCCCGGGGTCCAGCGGCGCCCCGCCGTGAGGTAGAGCACCAGGAAGGGCAGGGCCATGGTGCCCAGGCGGTTCACCAGCGTGCTGGCGCAGACCAGCCACACATCCGCGGGAAGGCCTTTCAGGCCGCGCCAGGGATTCAACGGAGAGTCCCCTCATCCTGCGCGGGTCCCAGGACCAGCTCCCGCCCGCTGCGGCACCACTCGCTCCAGCTGCCCACGTAGAGTGCCGCGCCGGGCAGGCCTGCATGTTCCAGGGCCAGCAGGGTGTGGCAGGCCGTGACGCCGCTGCCGCAGTGGACAGTGAGGCGGTCGGCCGGGGTCCCGTCCAACAGGTCGAGGAAGCTCCGCCGCAGGGCCTCCGGAGTCTTGAACCGCCCGTCCGGACCCAGGTTGTCTCCCCAGTAGGCGTTCAGGGCCCCGGGGATGTGTCCGGCCACGGGGTCGAGGGTCTCCGTCTCGCCCCGGTACCGCTCGGGGGCCCGCACGTCCAGCACCTTCCGGGATGGGTCCTGCCGGCGGTCCTCCACCTGAGCGATATCCGCGATGGGCCAGGTCCAGCGCGGGCCAGGGTAAGGCGACAGGCGGGCCGGAAAGGCCACCTGCCTGGTCAGGGGCAGACCCGCCTCCAGCGCCGCGGGCAGGCCCCCGTCCAGGACTGCGACCCGGGCGTGGCCCAGGGCCCGCAGCATCCACCAGAGGCGTGCCGCGGCGTTGCCCCCGCCACTGGCGTCGTAGACGACAACCTCGGTGTCCGGCCCGATGCCCCAGGCGCCCAGCTGGGCCGCGAAGCGGGCGGGTTCAGGCAGGGGATGGCGCCCCCCCTGGGCCGGATCGAAGCCCGGATCGGAGGCGGCGCTCAGGTGGCGGTTCAGGTCCGCATGGAGGGCACCGGGCAGGTGCCCGGCCTCGAACTCGGCGGATTCCTGCCGGACGTCCAGGAGACGGACCGAGGACAGGCGGGAGCGGAGGGCTTCAGGGGAGATCAGCGGCATGGAGGGATTATGGGGCCGGACCCGGGTACCCTGGTACCAGGGGTGGGGGACCACCCGCCCCGTTCGAGCCGGGAGCACGCCATGACCGAAGCCTACGTCCCCGAATCCCGCTGGCGGATGATCGCCGCGGGCGTGCTGGTGGTGGGGGGCCTCCTGCTGGGCGGCTTCGCCCTCATGCGCACGGTGGGTCCGGGTGGCGGGGGTGCCAAGGCAGGCACGGATGTCAGTACGGTGGCCTTCCGGGACGCCCAGGGACAGCGGCACACCCTGGCCGAGTTCAAGGGCAAGGTGGTGCTGGTGGACGTGTGGGCCACCTGGTGCCCTCCCTGCCGCAAATCCCTGCCCGAGGTGGCCGAGCTGCAGAAGGCCGGCGGGGAGGCCTACATGGTGGTGCCCATCTCCGTGGACAACGGCGGCTGGGGCGACGTGACGCCCTTCCTCGCGCAGCATCCCGAGCTGGGGCTCACGGCCTACGTGCCGGATGGCTCCAAGGCCCTGGACCCCTTCGGACCCATCTCCGGCATCCCCACCAGCATCGTGGTGGACCGCGAGGGGCGGCTCCTCCAGCGCTGGTCGGGCTACGGTGAGGGCATGGCCAAGCGGGCCCTGGACGAGGCCCTGAAGGCGCACTGAGGTGGAAGGCCGGGGTCTGCGGACCTGGGGCCTCGGCGGGGGATCCCTGCTCGCCCTCCTCCTGGGGCCGCTTCTCCTCCTTCCCACGCCGCTTTGGTGGCTGGCCGAGGCCTGGACCGGACTCCTCCTCCTCGCCGCCTGGATGCTGCTGACGGCCGCCGTGGTGGGCTGGCTGGCGAAGGCCAGCGCGCCGCCCCTGGCCCTGCTCGAGCGCGGGCTCCGGCGCTGGGTGGCGCGGTTCGACCGGGACCCCGGGACCCTCTGGATCCACTGGGCCCGGCACGCGCACCATCCCGACATGGCCTGGTGGTGCCTGGAGCGGGCGGTGGAGCTCGGCGATGCCGAGGCGGTATTCCAGGAGGGGCTGGTCTACCTTGAGGGCGGATTCGGTCCTGGCGGGGTGATCGACGGGGTGCTGCGGATGGGCCGAGCCGCGGAGCGGGGCCATGCCGAAGCCGCCTTCCGGTTCGCGGAGTCGCTGCGGACGGGCCTGGGGGTGGCCGCCGATCCCGGCCGGGCCGAGCACTGGTGCCGCCGGTCCGCCTCGGCCGGCTTCGGCCCCGCGGCGGCCTGGCTGGCCCGGGCCTACGAGGTCGGCGATGGGGTGGCCGCGGATCCGGAAGAGGCTCGCCGCTGGTCCGAGGCCGCCGCCCGTCTCGCCCCGCACCCGCCCCTGACCCACAGCCCCCTGCGCCACGATGCGGCCCCGGAGGATCCCCTCGTGCATCTGGGCGGGCACTTCGCCGGCCGGGTGGAAGCCCTGGCGGCGTTGGTGGTGGCCCATCCCGCCGGTCGCCGGACCCTGCTCCTGGGTGCGGTCCTGCTGTCGGGGCTCGCGCTGTTCGCGGTGGGGGCCTTGTTCTGGGCCGGATCCTCGGGTCTCCACCATCTGCCCCTGATTATGCTCGGTCCACCGGTGGCGATGCTGGGCTGGCAGGCCTGGCGGCTGCGCCGCGAGGGTCCCCGCCGGGGCCGGGACCGCCTCCGGGAGGCGGCGGAGGCTGGCGACGCGGACGCGTGCTATCGGCTGGGGCTCACCTACCGGAAGGGCAGCCCCGCCCATCCCAGGGACGACCTCGGCGCGGTCCTCTGGTTCCGCCGGGCCGCGGAGGGGGGGCATCGGGAGGCCATGCTCGCGCTGGCCGAGGCCTACCGCGGTGGCCATGGCGTGGTGCGGGATCGGCGCGAGGCTGCCCGATGGGGGGAGAGAGCCGGCAGCCGTGCGGATTAACATCCCGATCCCCGCGTCCGATGTAGGGGGTACGGAGGGTCCATGTCCCGGTCCTGGATCGGTCTGCTGCTGGTGGTCGCTCTGGTGGGCTGCCGCGAGGACCCGCGTCGCGTCGAGAACGCCAACCTGGGCATCGCGGCCACCTTCCCCGGCGAGCCCAGGCTCCACCGCCACACGGAACCGGGCCCCTTCGGCGACGTCGAATGGTTTGATCTGGCCATGAACCCGGCGGGCCGCCTGGATGAGACCTTCTCCGTGGCCGTGGGCAATCTGCCGCCCGGGGACCAGGGCGGGACCACCCCCCGGGAGATCCTGGGCACCTTCCAGAACTGGCTCACCTACCGCCTGGGCCCCTTGCGACGCACCGATCTTCCGGAGGCCAAGGGACCCGGCTTCCGCTACCAGGTGCGCCTGGTCAACGGCGGCGTGGCCGAAGGCGTCGCCGTCTACCGCTCCGGGCGGCTGTACCACGCCCAGGCCATCGTGGGAAAGGCCGGGGATCCGCGCACCGAGGCCTTCCTGAACGATCTCGAGATCACGGCCCGGTAGAGGCCTTCCCGGCCAGGAGGGCTTCCACGGCCTGCACCAGGTGATCGGCCTCGGCGGCCGCGTCCAGGATGGGATGGACCCCGGGCACGGCCTCGCCGATGCCCAGGAAGGGCACACCCGCCTCCAGGGCCGCTGCCAGGTCGTGGGGCCGGTCGCCCACGTAGAGGTGGGGTCCGGGGCAGTCCTTCAGGGCCCGGCGGATGAGGTCCGCCCGGCCGAGACGGGGCAGGGAGCCCAGGCGCGGGATGGCGGGGTCGATCCCCAGGGCCGCGGCCTTGAAGGCCAGGAGCGCCGGCGCGTTCCCCGACACCAGCCAGACCCGGTGCCGGCCCGCCAGACGGTGCAGGCCCTCCAGGATGCCGCCGTAGGCCGCGGGCAGCAGGCCGCCCGGACCGAAGGCCGAGCGGAACCGGGCCACGCAGGCCCGCTCGTAGTCGGCATAGCCTCCCTCGGACAGCCCGGCGCCGAACCGCATCCGGTGCAGCTCGTCCACGATCTCCCAGTCCGTGGAACCTGCGCAGCGGCCCAGTTCCTCGGCGGTGGGGGCCACGCCCCAGAGGCCGCCCAGGGCCTCCCGCAGCAGCACGAACCCGGAGCTGAAGTGCCCCAGGGTTCCGTCCAGGTCGAAGCAGAGCGGCATGGGCCTGTCCTCAGCGGGCGCGGACCGCGGGGAGGCAGGTCGCGCCCATGGCCCAGGATCGCATGGGATGGCATGCTCGTAGGAGAAGGTGATCCTTGATGCGCGCCCGTGCCCTTGTATTCCTCCTGGCCTGTGCCCTGCCCGCCGCAGCGGAGGACGGCCTCCGCTACCGGTTCCAGGTGTGGATGCGGGGGAGCGCGGCACCGATGGAGACGCGGTTCCACCTCCGCCCTGCCCCCGGCACCACCAGCCACAACCATGTGAAGAAGCCCCGGATGGCCGCCTGGCGCCTGGAGGCCCAGCGGGACCAGGGCACGCCGTATGCCCAGGCCGTGCTGCTGGCCCGGGCCGAGCGCCTGCTCTACCTGTCGGGTCCCGCGCCCCAGACCCGCCGCGAACCCATCCTGCTGCGCTTCGGGGGCCGGAGCCTGCCGGTCTGGAGCCTGCAGCTGCCTCCGGGCCTCGACGCCTCCGGGGTGATGGTGGAGGTGGCGCCGGCCCTCCTGGCCCTCTGCGATCTCAGCGTGCGCTTCGAGCGGGGCGATGTGGCACGGATGGAGCTGCACCTCGAGGGCCTCGACAGCACGAGGGCGCTGGCGCCGGCCGAGGATGGGACCGCCCTCCTCAGCACCCTGGGCCTGTGGGGCCGGAATCCCAAGGGCGAGGCCACCGAGGCGGTGGAATCCGTTCGCTGAGTACCTGCAGGAACCTGCGGCCTACAGGATCGTGAAGGTCGTCACCTTCTTGTTCAGGGTGCTCATGCCCATTCCCGCGCTCCGGTCCTCGCTGGTGGTTCGTACCGCCACCAGACGGCCGCCGACATGGGCGAACCGGCGCTCCTGGCTGCTTGCGCCTTCGAAGCTGATGAAGAAGCGGCTCCCCTTGTACGACACGGTGGAGGCGTAGGCGAGGGGGAGGCCGTCGGCGCCGATCCAGACTTTGGCGTCCACCTTCAACTCCTTGAGGTATTTCTTCTGGCTCCCGGGGAGGTTGGGGGACACCTTCAGCAGGAGCAGGCGGGCAGGGTGCCCCTGCCAGGGTTCGGGCCGTTCCTCCAGCAGCTGGGCCTGATCCAGGTCCCGGAGGAGGGCCTCGGCCTGGTCGAGATCCTCGGCGACCTCCACCACGTCCACCCCCCGGAGGGCCGTGCGGGTGGGGGTGGGGCGGTCCGGCTGCTGGTTCTGGGCCTTCGACTCCTGGGCCGCCTGCTGGAGGAGGGGGCGGGCCCAGGTGATGCGCAGCCCCTGGGCCCCGTCCTCGATCTGGGCGGTGGCCTTGCCCTGGCTCACCACGGGCTTCTTGTCCTCCGTGGTCTGCCGCCAGTAGTCGTATTCAAGGGCGGCCTTCACGGGTTCGGCCCCATGCAGCTTCTGCAGGGCGGTCCGGAGTTCCGAAAGCCCGTCGGCGCGCAACGGCAGGCAGAGGCAGACCAGGAGAGGGGCGATGCGCATGGGGCCTCCAGGGGAGATGTCCTCTACGGACTTTACCCCCTGGGGCTTATCCTGGAGGACTCGGAGGAATCATGCCGTTCAGGGACGAGTGCGGGGTGTTCGGGATCGCGCCCCAGGCCGAGGCCGCCCGCCAGACCTACCTGGGGCTGTACGCCCTCCAGCACCGGGGCCAGGAGGCCGCGGGCATCTGCTCCCGCGATGCCGAGGGGCTGCACCTCCACAAGGCCCAGGGCTACGTGGCCGACGTGTTCACGGAGACGGTCCTGGACGGGCTGCCCGGGGACGCCGCCATCGGGCACACCCGATACTCCACCACCGGCGGGAATGTGGCCTCCGCGGCCCACCCCTTCCTCATCCACGGGCGCTTCGGGCAGGTGGCCCTCTGCCACAACGGAAACCTCACCAACACGGAACTCCTGCGGGCGAAGCTCATCGCGGACGGCCATACCTTCACCAGCCCCTCGGATTCCGAGGTGCTGCTGGCCCTCATCAACCGCGCTCAGGCGGACACTCTGGAGGATGCCGTGGTCTCGGCCCTCCGCGAGGCCAAGGGGGCCTACTCCCTGCTGATCCTCACCGCCGACGCCCTCATTGCGGCCCGCGACCCCCATGGGTTCCGGCCGCTCGCCATGGGCCGCCTCAATGACACGACCGTCTTCAGTTCCGAGACCTGCGCCTTCGATCTGGTGGGCGCCGCCTACGTGCGCGACGTGGCTCCGGGCGAGGTGGTGGTCGTGCCCCGCAACGGCGACGAGGCGCGTTCCCACTTCCCCCTGCCCCGGGTGCAGCCCAAGCCCTGTGTGTTCGAGCACATCTACTTCGCCCGGCCCGATTCCCTGGTCTACGGCCAGAGCGTGATGGTGGCCCGGCGCGAGATGGGTCGCCTGCTGGCCCTGCGCCATCCGGTGGAGGCGGACCTGGTGGTGCCGGTCCCCGACAGCGGCGTGAGCGCCGCCCTGGGCTACGCCGAGGCCTCGGGCATCCCCTTCGACTTCGGCCTGATCCGCAACCACTACGTGGGTCGCACCTTCATCGAACCCCGGCAGAGCATCCGCAGCTTCGGAGTGAAGGTGAAGCTGAACCCGGTCCGCCACCTGCTGGCGGGCAAGCGCGTGGTGCTGGTGGACGACAGCATCGTGCGCGGCACCACCAGCAAGAAGATCGTGCAGATGGTCCGGGAGGCCGGCGCGAAGGAGGTCCACCTCCGCATCTCCTGCCCCCCCACCACGCACTCCTGCTTTTATGGCATCGACACGCCCAAGCGGAAGCACCTCATCGCCTCCTACATGTCCATCGAGGAGATCCGCGCCTTCGTGGAGGCGGACACCCTCGGCTACCTGGAGATGGAGGACCTGCACACGGCCATGAAGGACGACGGCCAGGGCTTCTGCTACGCCTGTTTCAACGGGGAGTACCCTGTGCCGCCCGTGGAGGCGTAGCCGGTTCGCCGGGGTTGAAAACAGACCCTAGGGGAGCACGGAGCAGCGGGTCGAGTCGGAACCGCCGAAGGCCTTGCCGAGGGCCTCGCCCTGCACCTCGGCCCGCTCATCGAGGGCCACGAGGCGGTCCTTGATCTTCTGGAACCGGCGGTGGATCTGGATCCTGGTCCAGACCTTGAAGAAGAGCATGGCTCGGGCGCGGACCTCCATCCGCAGGTCCATGGCAAGGGGCAGGGACTGGGGATCCAGCCAGATCACGAACGACTGGTCGAGGCTCTGGACGTGTTTCCGGGCGTCCTCGTCCATGCCCGTATCGAGGGCCAGCCGCAGGCGGCGGGCGGGGCGGCCCTCGAAGGTGTCCGTCCGCTCGTCCAGGAGCCGGGCCTTGTCCAGCGTCTCCAGCAGTTCCTCCTGGGCGCGGACCTGCTGCCGGAAGCCCCCCTCCGGAGCACCCCCCTTCCGGGAACCGCGGCCGCCAGTGGGCGCAGGAGCCCCCTCGTCCTGGAGGATCTTCAGCCCTCCGGGCCCGTCCTCCACCGTGGTCACGCGATGGCTGCGGGTCTCGGTCTTGCCTTCCCGCTCCAGGCCGTCCTGTTCGACCCTCGCGCGGACCACTTCCCGGGCGGGCAGGGCCCGCAGGGCGGCCTTCAGGTCCGAGAGGCCGTCCGCCCGAAGCGCCGGGAGGCCCGCGAGCACGAGGGTGGGGATGAGCAGGGCGGATCGCATGGGGACTCCGGGAACCGGAGTGGATTACGAGGAAGGGGCTCGCTGGGTTGAGGCTGGCCGTGCTTTGCTTGGGCATGACGAGCACGGGCCCTTCCGGTTCACCCCAGGCCAGGTTCGAGGATGGCCTCCGCCTCCTGGCGGCGGCCCTGGCCCTGGACGCCGATCATCGCAATGGCGCTGCCATCGTCAGCGCGGCCTGCGATGCCATCCAGTGCTTCATGGTCACCTTCGAGATCGCGGCCCAGCGCCACCTGTCCGATCCCGATGGCGAGATCACCCGCCTGCGCGGTCAGCTGGAGGCCCTGCTCACGCCCTGCCAAGGGGCCGAGGAGGCCGCCCGTCATGCCCTGGAGGCCGCCCTCCTGGCCCGGGACCAGGCCGCGCGGATCCTGCCGCGGTTGATGGACTGAAGGATCCTAGAACCTTGCCCGGCCCAGGGTCGCCATCCGGGGACCGGGACCGGCTGCGGGTGCCCCGCCCTCCATCCGCGTGTCCCCATGCTCGAGCAGGAACTTCCGGAGATCCTCCCGGAACCAGGCCAGGAACTCGTTGAACCTCACCTGGCGGAACTCCTCCGCCGTCAGCTCGCCCACCACCTCCACCACGGCCGAGGCCCCCTCGGCGGGCACGCGGAAGGTGTGCCAGGGCCGCCCCTGTCCCTCGGAGGGCCGCTCGAGGACCCGGGCCAGGAACGCCTCGTCCCGTCCGGGTTCGGGCAGGGGCTGGGACGGCTGGGCCAGGAGGGCGGATCCGAGGCAGAGGAGGAGCGGGAGGCGCATGGTCCATGAATGATCCCACACCCCGCCCAGGTTCCCCCCTGGCAGCCGACAGCCGACAGCCGACAGCTGATAGCTTTGACCCATGCCCATCGCCCTCCTCGGTCCCACCGCATCCGGCAAGTCCGCCCTGGCGGTGGCCGTGGCGCGCCGGGTGGGCGGGACGGTGGTGAACGGGGACCCCTACCAGGCCCTGGCCGGCCTCCCCATCGGCACGGGGCAGCCGGACGAGGCCGAGCGGGGCGGGGTGCCCCACCTGGGCTACGGGGTCCTGCCCCTCTCGGCCCGGCCCAACCCCGCTGACTTCGGGGCCCAGGTGCGGGGTTGGCTCTCGGAATGCCGCGAGCCGGTCCTGGTCACGGGCTCGGGACTGTATCTTCGCGGCATCTGGAACCAGCTCAGCGATCTGCCCCCGGTGCCGGCGGCCCTGACCGCCCGGGTGCGGGGCTGGGCGGCGGCCCTGGGCATCCCGGCCCTCCACCGGTTCCTCCAGGCCGTGGATCCCGTTCGGGCCGGGGACCTCCACCCCAACGACAGCGCCCGGGTCCAGCGGGCCCTGGCCCTCCACCTGGCCACGGGGCGCCGGCCCTCGGCCCTGCTCACGGGCCTGGACACGGGCATTCCCGCGGGTTGGCGCGTCCTGGTGGTCTCGCCCGGCCGCGAGACCCAGCGGGACCGGGTGGCGGCACGGGTGGCCGCCCAGGTGGCCGCGGGGTGGCCGGTGGAGGTGGCGCGGCTGGTGGGGGGGGGCCACCGCAGCGATCTGGAGGCCCTCCGGCCCCTGGGTTATGCCACCTGGCTTTCCGGAGGCGAGCCCCGGGACCTGCAGGCGGAGGTGGTGAAGGAGACCCGGGCCTACGCCAAGCGTCAGGCCACCTGGTTCCGCCATCAGCTCCCCGACGCGCCCGTCTGGAATCCGGATACCGAGCCCCTGGAGGCCGCCTTCAATCGTCTGGGCCTGGCATGAGGTCCCTGGCCTGGCACGAGGGGCGCACCTCGCTCGACCTGGCGAGAGGGGACCGGTGGGCCTGGATCGGCCTGCGGTCCGGCGACGGCCTGAACCGCCTCCACAGCGATCTCCTGCTGGCCTTGGACCGGCTGTTCATCGAACTGCGGTGGGCGGGGATCCGGCGGGTGGCCCTCAGCGCCTCCGGCTGGATGACCGGCCACGGCCGGCATTTCTCCGCCGGAGCCGACCTCCACGAAGTGGGGGCCCTGGATCCGGTGACGGCGGAACCCTTCGCGCGGCGGGGGCAGCGGGTCATGACCCACCTGCTCTGGCCTGGCTGGCAAACCCTCACGGTGATCTCAGGCGTCGCCATGGGCGGCGGTTCCGATCTGGCGCTCCACGGCCGCGAGCGGTGGGCCGTGGAGGCCGGGCCCGACGGCACGGGTGGCCTCCGCCTGGCCCATCCTGCCGCGAGGCACGGCATCCTCACCGGCTTCGGCGGCACCGTACGCCTGCCGGAACTGCTGGGGGAGGAGGGCGCGGCCCGTCTCTTCCGGCAGTTCGAGACTTGGGACGCCCCGACCGCCCTGGCGGCCGGGGCCGTGCAGCGGCGCGTGGCCCAGCGCTGCGTCAGAGAAGACGTCCTCGCGTGGTTGGACTCCGGGACTGGGAATCCGGTTCTTTCAGGACGGTAGGAAAGCAGGAACACAGAGGAAGGCTCAGGAGGGCCCGCGATGCCTATGGTCAGGCGGCTCACAGCGGTTCTCTGTGTCCTCCCTGGTTCTCTGCGTCCACTGTGTTCCGCTTTTTTTTGCCCGGTCAGTGGTGGGTGGCGGCCAGGAGGGGGATGAGCATGGCGGCCGCCACCACCCCGCAGCAGCAGACGAGGAGGATGGGGGTGAGGGCCGCGCAGACGCCGCGCCAGGTGTCGGTCTTGTGCATGCGGGCCAGGCCCATGCCGATGACCACGATGCCGGCCAGCTGGATCAGGATGCCGAGGTAGGGGATGAGGCTGCCGATCTGCAGGAAGGCGGAGGCGTACCCGTAGGCCCGAATGCTCTGGTTCACGCCCACGCCCGGCTTCAGCCCGCCCCACATCCACAGGAAGACGTGGTTGAGGGCGCCGCCGATCACCATGCCGAGGAAGCTGAAGAGGGGCATGAGGAGCAGGATGATGCCCAGGATCACGGGCATGAGGGCCGCCACGGTGCGGCCCTCCACGTGCGCCTCCTCGAGGGCGGCCATGGAGGCGCCCATGCCCACGAGGGAGAACACCAGGATCATGATGAGGAAGATGGGCACGGAGAGCAGCAGCAGGAAGCGCCAGGGGGCGCCGAAGCCGTCCGTGACGGGGACGCGGTCGAAGAGCTCGAAGGGATTGGTGAACACCAGGCGGAACATGGCGCCCACCCGTTCCCAGAAACCGGGCATGGCCTCCAGGTCCTCGAAGGGCACCGGGCGGACGAGGGCGGGGGCAGGCTCGGCGATGGGAGGCGGAGGCATCCAGACCGGTGGCGCGGGTGGCTCCGCCAAGAGGATGGGCTCATTGGGACCCGTGGTCTCGCTCATGCCTTGCTCCGGGGATCGGCCCCTACGCTACCACGGCTCCCGGAAATCCTTCGGCTGGAGCCCCAGCTTCTCCAGCCGGGAGAGCAGGGTGGAGGGGGGGAGGCCCGCCAGGGCCGCGGCCCCGTCCGTGCCGGAGACCTTCCCCCGGGTGTGCCGCATGAGACGCTCGAGGTAGGCCCGCTCGTGGGCCTCCCAGGTGAGCGGGCGTCCCCCGCCACCGCTCCGGGCCGGCAGGGCGCCGGGGGGGAGCCGCAGCTCGCGGCCCGACGAGAGGATGGCCGCCCGCTCCAGGACGTTCTGCAGTTCGCGCACGTTGCCGGGCCAGGGGTAGGCCTCCAGCTGGTCCCGGACCGGGTCGGGGATGGCGAGCGGGGGGCGGCGGTTCTCCCGGGCGAAGTGGTCCAGGAAGCCCTCGGCCAGGGCCCGGATGTCCTCCGGCCGCTCCCGCAGGGGCGGCAGGTGCACCGGGAACACGTTCAGCCGGTAGAAGAGGTCCTGCCGGAACCGGCCTTCCGCGACCGCCTGGGCCAGGTCGGCGTGGGTGGCGGCCACCAGCCGGACATCCACCCGGCGGGATTTCTCGGCGCCCAGGGGGTCGATCTCCCGCTCCTGGATGGCCCGCAGCAGCTTGGGCTGGAGATCCAAGGGGAGGTCGCCGATCTCGTCCAGGAACAGGGTGCCGCCGTCCGCCAGCTCGAAGCGGCCCTTCCGGGCGGCGGAGGCGCCGCTGAAGGCCCCCTTCACGTGGCCGAACAACTCGGATTCGATGAGGTTCGCGGGAAGGGTGGCGCAGTTCACCTTGATGAAGGGCCGGTCGCGGCGGGGCGAAAGGTGGTGGAGGGTCTGGGCCACCTTCTCTTTCCCTGTGCCCGTCTCCCCGGTGATGAGCACGGTGGCCGCCGTGGCCGCCACCTGGCGCAACTGGTCCAGGACCTCGCGCATGGCCGCGCTCTCCGCCCGGAGGGGTTCCTGCAGCACGTCGCGCCGCTGGACCTCGCGGAAGTAGCTGACCTCCTCCGCCAGCATCCGCTCGCGTTCGGCGAGGCGCGCCAGGTGCTCGGCCTGCTTGAGGCCCAGGGCCAGCAGCGAGGCGAAGACGCCGACGTGGTGGAGGACGCTGTCCGGGTACTGGCGGCAGACCATGGCGTCCAGGGTCATCAGGCCGAAGGTCTCGCCCCGGCTTCGCAGGGGGGCCACCAGGCAGCTGTGTCCGTGGGGCATCTCCATCAGGCCGTGGAAGGTGTCCTCGCCGGGATCGTCCTCCTCGAAGGTGGCGGGGCGGGACCGCGGTTTGAGGGCGTTCTGGAGCCGCAGGTTGCCGCGCACGGGGATACGGGCCCCGGCCAGCTGGGGCGTGGCCAGGGGGCCCACGGCGTGGGCCACGCGGAGGCCGTCGCCCTCGCGAAGGAGCACGGTGGCGAGGTCGTAGGGGACCAGCTCCCCCAGGCGCTCGAAGGCGTGGGCCACCATGGCCTCGGGATCCTCGCCATGGGTGAGCAGGGCCCCAGCCTCCTCCACGAGGCGGGCGCCGGTGAGGGCGGCTTCGAGATCGGGCACGGGCATGGTGGGCCTCGGGCTCGATTCTCGACATGCCGAGAGTCAGGGTCAAGCGGTGCCTTCCCGCGGGCCCGGTTGCGACGGCGGATACACTATCGCAATCACCAAGGCCGGTCCTTGCCTCCCGACTCCTCCCACTTCGGTTCCTACCGTCTGCTGGCCCGCCTCGGTGAGGGGGCCATGGGCGAGGTGTGGAAAGCTCTCGACCTGCGTCTGGAGCGGGAGGTCGCCCTCAAGATCCTCAAGGACGCGGACGACGTGCGGCGCCGAGCCCTCATCGGAGAGGCCAAGCTGGCCTGCCAGTTGAACCACCCGAACATCGCCCACATCTACGACGCTGGAGAGGTGGACGGCCTGCCCTACATCGCCATGGAGCTGGTGGAGGGGCGCCCTTTGCGGGCCCTGGTGGGAAAACCCATGGACGGGGCGGCCCTGCACGCCCTGGCGCGCCAGGCGGCCTCGGCCCTCTGGCATGCACACCAGAAAAGCATCGTCCACCGCGACATCAAGCCAGAGAACCTGCTGCTTACCGATGACGGGCAGCTGAAGATCCTGGACTTCGGCATCGCCCGCCGCGGGGCGGACGACCTGCCCCTGGGCGCCACCTCCCACCACATGACCCTCGTGGAGCGGACGGCGCCGGGCTACTCCCAGGGCACGCCCGCCTACATGAGCCCGGAGCAGGCCAACGGGCAGGCCCTGACGGGGCAGTCGGACCAGTTCAGCCTGGGTGTGGTCCTCTACGAGCTGGCCACGGGGATCCATCCCTTCCTGCGCGGCAGCCTGGTGGACACCCTCTATGCCGTGACCCGGGACGACCCCCGGCCGCTGGCCGAAGTTCGGCCGGACCTGCCCCAGACCCTCCGGGACGCCATCCACCGCCTGATGAGCAAGCGCCCCCAGGACCGCTTTCCCAACCTCCAGACGCTGTGGGGCGGGCTGAGCGAGGACATCCCGACGGCCTCGGTCCCGCACCTGAAGCCCGCCTCCCGGTTCCCGCGGCCGCTGCTGGTGGGGGCGGGCGCGCTGGCGCTGCTCACGGCCGGGGGGACCATCGGCCTTCTCCTCCACCGCCGCGGCGAGGCCTCCGGGCTCCGGGAGGCGCGACGGGCCGCCGGGGAGGACTTCACCCGCGGCCGCCGGGTCGTGGCCATCCTCCCCCTGGAGCAGATGCAGCCGGATCCCGATCATGCTTGGCTCAGCAACAGCTTTGCGGATGCGATGTCCTTCGGACTGGTGCGGCGGGAGGACCTGCTCGTGGTGGACCGCCTGCGGGTGGTGGAGGCCATGCACCAGCTGGGCGACACGCCCGGCCGGGCCCCCAGGGCCCTCGGGGCGCTGGGCCGGGAATTGAAAGCAGAGACCCTGGTGCTGGGCAGCTACCAGGTGGTGGGCAGCGGTCTGCGCATGGGCGTCCGCGTGGTGGACGTTCGCACCGGCACGACCCTCCACCAGTTTCAGCTGGACCGGCCCATGGCGGACCTCCTCAAGGTGGAGGACGAGCTCCAGCAGCGGCTGCCGAAGGAGATGGGGCTCGAGGGGAACGCGCCGGCGTCGGGCTCCCAGGCCCGGGATCCCCGGACCCGCGAACTCTACACCAAGGCGGTGGAGGTACTCACGGAGGGCAACATCGATTCCGTGGAGCTGGCCAACAAGCTGCTCACCTCCGCCATCCAGATCGAGCCCGACTACGCCCCTGCACGGGCGGAATACGCCTGGACCCTGGCCGAGCTGGGCGTCACCAAGGCCTTGAGCCAGGGGCGCTACGCGGAGGCCCAGGACTACCTGAGACAGGGCAAGCAGGCGGCGGAGGCGGCCTTGAACCTGGACCCCAGCGCGCCCCAGGCCTATCGGGCCCTGGGCTCCATCCTGCTGCGCATGGGAGATCTGGAGGGAGCCAGCCGGATGGCCCTCCAGGCGGTCCGGCTGGATCCCGCCGACCACAAGGCCTACGATGTGCTGGCGGATGTCTTCGCTGGCCTGGACGGGGAAGAGAACCACCAGGCCGCCCGGCGCTATTTCGAGAAGGCCCTCAGCATGTTCCCGGAGGACTGGCAGGCCCACCACCGCTACGGGGTCCTGCTCCAGAACGACGGGGATCTCAAGGGGGCCCTCAGCCACGCCGACCGGGCCATCGCCCTGCGCCCCGCGGCGGAGTACGCCTACGTCACGGCGGCGGATGCGCTCCTCTGGATGGGTCGCCCCCAGGAGGCGGAGACGCGCCTCAGGGCGGGACTGCAGCAGGTGCCTAACTCGAACGTGCTGCGGAGCCTTCTGGCCTACGCCGCCTGGGAGGAGGGCGATCGCGCGGGGGTGGAGGCGGGCCTGCACGGGCTGGAGGGCGCCTGGCCCCCCGGCCACTCCAGCGCGATCCTCCTCGCAGGCATCGGGAAGGCCTCTGCGGGCGATGTTCCGGGCGCCCTCGCCCTCTTCGAGGCTTGCCGCCTGCAGGTACAGGCCGAGGACCTCGGGGCCAAGAAGCACAACGAGAAGCGGGTGCTCTCCGTGAACCTCTACTTCATGGCCCGCCTGGCCGCCAAACTCGGGGCGAAGGCCGAGGGCCAGCAGCTGCTGGATCTGGCGGACCGGCTGCATCCCGGCAAACGGCGGGTGGCCCTGCAGGACCCGGCGTTCCGCTAGCGGACCGATCCGACCAAGGTCTCGATGCGCCGCCTCACTTCCACGGCGAGGGTGTCGCGATCCGGGAACGCGGCCGGATCCACCGGTTCGCCCACCACCACGTCGTAGCGTCCAGGCCGGATCCGCAGGCTGCCGGGCGGCAGCACCCGGAAACCTCCCACCGTCGCCAGGGGCACGATGGGGACGCCCGCCTCCTGGGCCAGGGCGAAGCCGCCCTTCTTGAAGGGCAGCATCGCGCCCGTGCGGCTGCGGGTGCCTTCCGGGAAGATCACCACATTCTTGCCCCCGCGGATCTCCATGGCGGCGGCGTGGATGCTCCGGATGGCCCGCTCGCGGTCGCGCCGGTCGATGAAGATGACGCCGGCCACCATGGCGGCCCAGCCGACGAAGGGAATGTACTTCACTTCCTTCTTGGCGATGTAGACGGCGGGCAGAGGCAGGACGCCGATGAGCACCGGCGGATCCAGCTGGCTCTCGTGATTGGACATGAAGATCACCGGCTGGCGGCCCTCCCGGATGTCAGCCGGGAGATGTTCCCAGCCCTGGAGGGCGATCGGCATGCGGCAGAACCACCCCACGCTCCGGGCGTACCAGGGGCCCACCGTGAAAAAGGCCCGCCGGCGCCCCAGGAAGGGAATGGCGACCAGGATGCCGAAGACCGTGAGCGGAACCGCCATTGCGGCCCAGGTCACCATCACAACACCTCCGAGCCCGGTATTCCGCCAGTTGGCCACGCCCCCTCCCCTGTGGTATCCAGGCTAACAAGGCAGGGAGGTTTCCGTGGGCATCACTGATCGGATCCTGGAGGATCACGCGGGCCGGAAGGACCATGACGGGGTGACCTGGTTCACCGACGCAGACCTGGCGCGTCTCGGCATCCACGACCCGCTCTTCACCGTCATGCAGACGGTGCAGCACACCCTGAAGCTGCACCGCGCCGCGCAGTCCGTGGAGAGTCACGGCTGTACGGACCGCTGGTCCGTGCAGGACGTGGGCTAGGGTCTGCCCCCGCCTAGGATGGGAGGCCGGCCTCCATGGCCCGCGCCCGCGGATGGAGGATCTGGTTCTCCAGGGTGATGTGCAGGTGCAGGTCCCGCTCCATCTCCTCCAGCCCGAGGTAGAGGGCCCGGAAGGTGGCGCAACCGTCCGCGGGGGTCGTGTAGGCCCCGGTGAGCTGGCGCAGCTCGGCCAGCAGGGCGCCCACGGCCTCATGCTCCATCTCCATCACGCGGATGGGGCTCTGGACGCTGCCGAAGCAGGCGGAGCCGGACCGGCCCTGCTCCATCCGGATGATGAAGGGGAACAGAATCTGCTCCTCCTTCATGAGGTGGGGGATCAGGTCCGCGTGGAGGGCGGAGAAGATCTCCTTGATCCGGGCCAGCTCGGGGTGCCGCTCCCCGTGGGCCGCGAACACCTTGTCGAGGAGCCGCTCCAGCCGTGGCAGCTCAGTGCGGAGGTAGTCGTGGTGGGTGGGCACGATGTGATGGATGAGGGCCTCCAGGGTGGCCTGGGTCCAGGTCTGGAGCGCGGGCGTCCCGGCGGGGGGGGCCTCCAGGGTGGCGAGACCCGCCAGGACCTCTTCGGTCTGGAGGCCGGCAGTGGCGCAGGCCTCCCCCAGGCTGTGGTGGCCACCGCAGCAGTAGTCGAGGCCGAGGCCCTCGAAGTAGCGCATGGTCTCGGGGCGCTCGAGCACCAGCTCGCCCAGCTTCGTCTGCAGGTCCGTGGTCATGGGATCTCCTCGAGGGGCAGGGGCCCCGGACCTCAAGGTGGGCCCGAAGGCGGGTGCCGGGGGTCACAAGTCATACTAAAACGGTCTGATTTTCCTAAATATGATCAAGCCAGCGGCTGGAGACCTTATAAGTCTTCTGTTTTCAGTCTACGGTAATGGACTTGGAGACGTTCTTGGGGGCGTCCGGGTGGACGCCGTGGTCCAGCACGCCCAGGCCGTCCAGGTACTCCATCTTCAGCACGGACATGCGGAAGGCCAGCCGCTGGAGGACCACGGAGGCCGCGAAGACGAAGAGGTTGGGGTCGCCCGAGAAGGGCACCTCCAGGTACTTTGACCAGTAGCGCTCCTGGCCCATGGGCCTGCCCGCCACGGCCAGCGCCAATTCCGGGTTCTTCTCGGCGATGAGGAGGATGTCCGCGCCGCGGATCTTGTGGGTGTGGATCTGGCTGATGGTGATGCGGACGTCCCGCTCCTCGCTGGGGCACACGAAGAGCAGGGGGTAGTTGGAGAAGCGCGTCTCCACGAGCTCGGGCCAGGCCTTCAGGGATTCGAGCCCGCCCTTGAAGGGCCGGCCATCGCGGTGCTGCTCGTAGACCTCCAGGAGACCCGCCAGGTCCTGCACGGAGAAGAGGGTGTTCTTGCCCAGGATGGTGTTGGGGCCGTGCTTGAATTCCGCCGCGTCGTAGCCCTCCGCGTGATTGAGCACCACCTCGCGGATTTTCAGGGCGCCCTCGCGGGCCAGCCCGATGAGGCCCGTACCGAGGATGTGGAGGGAGGGTTCCAGGTGGAGGCGGAGGGCGGCCTCCTCGATGTCGGGCCCGGACAGGCGCAGTGTCTCCCGGATGAGCTCCTTGGCCCGCCCCAGGTTCTCGGCGACCTTGCGCTCCGTGAGCGAGAAGGAGGCCGCCAGCACGTAGAGGACGGCCACCTGGTTGAGGAAGCTCTTGGTGGCGGCCACGGCGATCTCGGGGCCGCAGAGGATGGGCAGGTAGAACTCGGAGAGCTCCTGGGGAATGCGGCTGTTCTCGTTGTTCACCAGCGACACGCGGCGCAGGCCGGGCACGCGGGTCCGCACGTCCTGGAAGATGTCCACCAGGTCTTTCGTCTCGCCGGACTGGGTGATGCCGATGAGGAGGTCCCGGGGATGGAGGGCGTTGAGGTACATGGACCGGAACATGCCCGGATTGCAGGGGAAGACGGCCACCCCGGCCAGATTGTTGAAGAAGGTGGCCGCCACCAGGGCCGCGTGGTACGAGGTGCCAGAGGCCACCAGGAAGACGCGGCCGCCCTCCTTGCCGGATTCGCGGATGGCCTGCACCAGCTCCATCAGGTGGCGGGTGACGCGGCGGCGCTTCTTCCAGACCAGCAGGAGGTCGAAGAGGGCCAGCGCCTCGCCGGCCTGGGGGTCCAGGCGGCCCAGGTCGGCCAGGAGCTGCCGCTCGTCGGACACGGGATGCCCGCGCCAGGCCTGGAGCACGTCCTGGTGCGCCTTCACGCGAGTGGCCAGTTCCCGGTACACGGGATCCGCCAGAAGGACCGCCAGGGCCGCGCCCAAGGAGGCCTCCGCCGGCACCTCGTAGAGGGCCAGCACCTTGGCGAGGAGGGCCTTGCAGAGGTCCTTGCGGTCCTCGAAGGCGGCGAACAGGCTGTCCGTCTCGGGGGAGCGGAAGTAGTAGCGCAGCACCTCGTCGAGGTTGTCGGGCGAGGAGGCGATCTCCTGCTCCATGAAGTAGCGGAAGGGGGGCCGGAGGCCCGTGTCCCGCACGTTCAGCTTGGAGCGCTTGGGCCGGGGCACGGAGAAGGTGAGCTCCTTCCCAAGGCTGAACACCAGGTACTCCCGCTCGGTGAACCAGAGGCCCTCGCCCTCGGAGAGGGGGATCAGCATGCGGGTCTTGGAGAGCACGGAGGTGAGGTCGCTGCTCACCACCACGAAGTCGCCGTGGGCGTCCGTGCCGAGGCCAGCGTAGAGCGAGGAGCCCGACTTCACGGCCACCACGCCGGGCACGGCCGGATCGGAGAAGGCCGCGGCGTACGAGCCCTCGGCCTTGGCGTCCGCCTTCCTCGCCCCATCAATGAGCAGGAGGACATTATCGGGAACGGCGAGGCCCAGGCCCGCTGAGGCGAGGGCACCCCGCGCCCCGGCGAGGGCGGGGCCGGGGTCGGCCAGGTTGGCGGCGTAGAAGTCCTCGGCGAGGTGGGTGATCATCTCGCCGTCATTGTCGGACACGACCTTGTGGCCCCGGGCGGAGAGGTAGGGTTTCAGCGCGTCGGTGTTGGAGATGTTGCCGTTGTGGGCCCCCACGAAGGGCATCTTGCAGGGCGTGTGGTGGGGCTGGCTGTTCACGTCCGTGACGGCGCCGTAGGTGGCCCAGCGCACCTGCCCGATAAAGCGCTGGCCGGATTCCCGGTCGATGCCCAGCTCGGGCACCACGCGGCTGGGGGCCCCCACCTTCTTGAGGAGGCGGATGGCGTGATCCGCGCCGATGAAGGCGGCGCCCGTGGAGTCGTAGCCCCTGTACTCCAGGCGCTTCAGCAGCTCACCCGCCTCGTGCCCCAGGGCGGGGTTCGGGGTTCCGTAGCAGAGGGACACGATTCCGCACATGGCCGGCTCCATCGGGCCGGCGCGGAGCCGGTCCAAACGACCATCTTGGTGCCAATTCCCGAATCAGGGAACCGGATCCACGCCCCCGTGGGTGAGCGGCGAGCAGCGGATCAGGCGCCAGGTGGTGAGCAGGCCGCCGCGCAGGGTGCCGTACTTCCGGACCGCGTCCAGGCCATAGTGGCTGCAGGTGGGCGTGAACTTGCACTGGGTGGGCAGGTGGCTGGAGAGGGTCAGCTGATACACGCGGATCGAGCCGCGGAGCACCCAGGCCGTGGGCTGGAGCCACACGGGCAGCAGGGCCTCCAGCAGGAGGTAGAGGCCGAGGACGGCGAATGGGTGGGCCGTCAGCCAGGTGAGCATCCTAGGCCTTGGCCGCATCCGCCTCGGCCTTCACCCGGCGGGCCTCCTCCAGGAAGGCGGGCACGAGATCCTCCTCCTTCACCTTCCGGATGAGCTCGCCCTTGCGGTAGATGAGGCCCTCGCCGGCGCCGCCGGCCACGCCGAGATCCGCGTCCTTGGCCTCGCCGGGACCGTTCACCACGCAGCCCATCACTGCGTAGGTGATGTTCTCGTGGTTGATGGCCTTGAGGCCCTCCTCGATCTCGTTCGCCACGCGGTTGAGGTCGATCTGCACCCGACCACAGCTGGGGCAGCTCACCATGCGGAACCCGCCCGAGCGCAGGGCCAGGGAGCGCAGCATCTCGTGCCCCACGCGGCACTCCTCCTCGCCATCGCCGGTGAGGGAGACGCGGATGGTGTCGCCGATGCCCTCGGCCAGGAGGATGCCCATGCCGACGCTGGAGCGGATGGTGCCGCCGAAGGGAGTGCCCGCCTCGGTGATGCCCAGGTGGAAGGGGTAGTCCACCTGCTTCGCCAGCAGGCGGTAGGCCTGCACGGTGCGGACCACGTCGCTGGCCTTGAGGCTGATCTTGATGTCGTGGAAGCCCTCGC
>Ga0208789_1000498_pt1 | contig 36326 bp, 31 predicted proteins | sample Methanotroph_Enr_FD_187368 | JGI IMG/M metagenome (GOLD analysis project Ga0208789, IMG submission 187368) | Enriched soil microbial communities from Old Woman Creek wetland in Ohio, USA - Methanotroph_Enrichment_5 (SPAdes) (version 2) | ecosystem: Environmental > Terrestrial > Soil > Wetlands...
TTTGATCAAAGGCAATTCGGACGCAGCTTCGATGAAGGCGTTCCTTCCGGCGAAAGCGCAGATCAATTTAACCAGAACAGGGAGTTTGAATTTAATCGCCAGCAGGGAATAAATGACGGCACATTAGACAGGCGTGATCTCGACCGCGGAGCTAATACTGACGATCGGTTTTTAAACGAAGAGCAACGTGAAGGCACGCTCAATGAAGAACAAAGGGAACGTCTGGCCAATGAAGAGCAACGAGAACGCCTGCTTAATGAAGAGCGACGTGAATTAAATATCTCTCCCGAAGAACAGTTAGAACAGCAGCGCTTTAATGAACAACTTAACGAACAGCCGGGGTTTAATGAGGAATTCCGCGAAGGTGTATCGCCACAGACCGGTGATCAATTTATAGAGCCGTTCACGAATGAGGGCAGGCCCAGTGATCAGTTCGGCAACCCGCTGCCATTCGGGTCAAGTATTCCCAATAATCAGCAGCAGGATATTATACATGGAAATGTGATCCCACCGGAGAATCGCTTGAGCGTCGAGGAAAGGCAATTTTCCAATGAAAATTTGAATGGCAATATCGGCTCGACCGATCGCGATATGCAATTTTCGGATCAGGATTTTAATCGCGATTTCGACAGGTTCAGTTCCGATAACCAGTTTTGATAGTGGTTTATAAAACTGAATAAAAAAAAAGGGTCCCCGTAACTACACCTTGATACGATCCATCCACCATGGGACCTGGCCCAGTGCATGCACCTAAGCCCAACTAACCTGATATGCACTGGGCCACCTTTTTGCGCTGCATTCGTCTGGCAAACCGGATATAATGGAGGCAGGAGACGCGATGAAGATAAAAATAATCACTCGTGGGGCGGTCATCAGGATTGCGATCTTACTTGCTTTTCTTACAGCGGGCATGGTGTGGTGCTATTTCACAATGCTCAAAACGCCAGGCTCAAGCTGGTCGGGGCCGCGCGAACCCCTGGGCGCAGAGGAGCTGCTGATGCGCGACGCTCTCCGATCGCACGTCGAACATTTCGCAGGGACTATCGGCGAAAGAAATATACTAAACTACCGCAAACTTGCGCAAAGCGCCGACGATATAGAAAAATATTTTATTCAGATTGGTCTCGACGTTCGCAGGATCAGCTTCAAAAAAGATAATCTTAGTTTCGACAATATCGAGGCGTCAAAGAAAGGCGCAACCCAGCCCGGTTCGATAATAGTGATCGGCGCTCATTACGACAGTTGCGGCTCTACTCCGGGGGCAAATGATAATGCTACGGGGGTGGCTTCCATGCTGGCGCTTGCAAAATCGGCTTCGAAGAAAACCTATAATAAAACCATTCGCTTTGTGGCATTTGTAAATGAAGAGCCGCCGTTTTTCAAGGGCAGCCAGATGGGCTCGCTGGTTTATGCACGATTCTGCAAAGAGAATAAGGATAACATAACCGCCATGCTTTCGCTTGAAACGATGGGCTACTACACGGATGAAAAGAATTCGCAGAGATACCCGTTCCCATTCGATAAAGTTTATCCTTCTATGGGCAATTTTATAGGGTTTGTGGGAAATTACGAATCACGCCAATTGGTGCGAGAGGTAACAGCGTCATTTCGCCGGAATTGTAAATTCCCATCGGAAAGCGGCGCGGTGCCAAGTTCTATAGCGGGGGCGGGATGGAGCGACCACTGGAGCTTCTGGCAGATCGGGGTACCGGCACTGATGGTTACGGATACCGCGCCGTTCCGTTATCCGTATTATCATAGAAAAGAAGACACGCCCGATAAGGTCAATTACGACTGCCTGGCACGTGTTACGGCAGGCTTGGACAAGGTGATTGATGAACTGGCGGGGTTTACGGCAAATCAAACTCCAAAAACCGAGCTTGCAAATTCAGTTGCGAAGGTCAATAACTCAAACTGACCGGTGGTCAGTTTGAGATTTCAAAATTTAAAGTTCAAATTTCAAAATTGAGGAATCCTGATTTCGTCGGGAAACCATTTTAATAATATTTTTGTTTATATAACTTATTTTGCAAGGCGTTGCGTTGGTTTTTGTCGTCAAATCGGTCAGTTTGAGTGAAATAAGTACATCCGGTGGGCAAAATAGGAATTTTGCCCACCCTACGGGCTGTGGATTTTTAGCCGAGAATTCAATTTGCTCAGGTTGATTTCCCAGCTATAATTGGTTCGGTCGAAAACTTAACTACTTGCTATATAATTTTATGTCAAAGAACAAAAAAATTATCCTCACAGTTATTGTAATTGTTTTTGCTTTCATATCCTACCGAGTTGGTTGGGCATGTTGGTCAATTCATAAATCAAAAACAATCCTCGAAAAATCAAACGTCAGTGCGATTGTGGTAGGCGAACCGAATCTGTCATGCACAGTCTATGAAATTTCAAATCCTCAGGACCTGCTGGTGACGCTTGATAGGTCAAGTTGGATTGATGCATACAGGTTGAATTTTCAATCAAAAGAATATTACCCAGTGCTGTTTGTCCATCGAAGCCGCCCTGAAGAAATTTCTGTGCAGGACATCAACAGCCATAAGGATGTTTACGAATTCGATTACAACCAACAGGATAGCAACAGTTTTGAAATTGTATTCGGCAGTAGCAAATGTCCGATGGCTGAGGAGTTGCCTGTTTTCAAAAAGAAAATTGTTCTGAAACGAGGTATTTAGTACATCCGGTGGGCAAAATAGGAATTTTGCCCACCCTACGGGCGCTGTTGCCAAGGTCAATTAAAGCTGACCGGTTAAGACAAACAAAAAGACTGGATCCCCGCCTGCACGGGGATAGTCATGTTTGATTTCTGGGAGAAGGCATATCACCAGTAGATATGCCGCAAAAACAGGCGCCGCTCTGATTCGCTTAGTTTATCAACATCGGGCACGAGATAGCGGTTCTCGTCTGTGTCGATTATCATCTTGCCGGCGCGACCGTAATTGTGGGCCTTGTCACCCTGCCACCGCATCATGAACTGTATCGGCCCAAGATCGGTCTCTACATCGAAATTGAGATAGCCGTTAAACACTTCTATGTTGTTGATGCTTGTTATGGTATGGACGAAATATCGTTTGAGCAGCGACTCGGTGATAAGTTTTTGCGCATCCGCGGGCCACAGGTCGAGATCGCGAATCAGGCCAACCTCGATCTCATGCTTTTCGCTGTCAAGATAACGCAGCGAAATAAATTTACGCATAAAGTGCACGGGCAGGCATCGCACGGCGAAGACTCCGCCATAGATCGCCTCGTTCATGACCGTAATATGGAGTGCTCCGAGGTTACCGATATGCACGACGGAATTTTCGGGCGTGAGCCATCGGGCATGGTGGCTGCGAAGCGGAGGCAGATCGCCGTTGCCTTCATTTTCTCCCATATTCGCGCGATGCTCGGCATCAGCTTCGGCGCTTAATAGTTCGATATTGGGCATGTGATTTTGCCCCTGGATTTTCACAAGCTTTGCGTATATGCCATTTTGATCGAGTAATTCCTGGTGCGAGCCGGTCTCGGCGATTCGGCCCTGGTCTACGACTATGATCCTGCTTGCACGTCGCAGCGTACTTAATCTGTGTGCTATGGCGATTGTCGTTCGTCCCTTTACGACTTCGGCAAGTGCTTCCTGTATCGACGCTTCGCTCTCGGCATCGACATTGCTTGTGGCCTCATCGAGTATCAGCACACGCGGATCAGTGAGCAGCACTCGCGCGATACTTATCCTCTGTCGCTCGCCGCCGCTTAGACCGGCGCCACGTTCGCCAACCCATGTATCATATCCATGCGGGGCTCTCATTATAAAATCATGGCAGTTGCCTGCCTTTGAAGCTGTAACGACTTCTTCAAAATGCGATTCGGGCCTGCCGTATGTTACGTTATCCCATATCGAGCCGCGGAACAGGAAAGGGTCCTGGAGCACAACGCCTATCTGGCTGCGAAGCTCATCAAGATTTACCTCACGCACGTCGATGCCGTCGACCTTGACGGCGCCTTCAAGCACATCATAAAACCTGCAAAGCATGTTGATGATAGTTGTCTTGCCCGAGCCGGAGCGGCCCACTATACCGATCATTTCGCCGGGCTGGATATCCAGATTGATATCGTGAAGCACGGGCGAATGGCGGTTATAGCCGAACGAGACATTTTCAAATTGCAAATGACCCTTCATGGGTTTGATGTGCCTGGCGTTTGCCGGGTCCATGATATCAACGGGGCTGTCGAGTATCTCAAATATCCTGTGCGCCTGGGTTACAAATTGCGTAAGCCAGTTGGTGAACTGGGATAACATTCCCAGAGGACCATAGAACATCGCCAAGTATCCAAAAAACGCCATCAGTTCGCCAAGCGTCATCTTTTCACTAAGTACATCTTTTCCGCCGACATACCAAACTATCCAGCCGCCGAGCATGAATACGATACCCATGATGGGGTTAAATGTGTTGATCGCGTAATCGACAGTACGCCGCGATGTCCTGAGGTAATCGCTGGCAGTGGAGAAGCGGTCTATCTCCCGATTTTCCTGACTAAACGCCTTTACGACGCGAACGCCCGAAAGTATGCCCGACAACATGCCTGCCTGTTTTGAACTGGCATCCCAGAACCTGTAATAATGCGGGTAGATGTATTGCCAGAAAACATACGACCCCGCTATAACAAGCGGCGCGGGAATGAGGGTATAACATGCCAGCTTGACATTGATGGTGAACATCATCGCGCCGACGCCCACGAGCATTATAAGCTGAAACAGAAATCCGCCGGTAAGCTGGTTGACAAAACCGTGCAGCGCCTCGGTATCATAGGCCACGCGCCCCACAAGGGATCCTACCTGCTGCCTGTCGTAATATGAAACGGATAATTTTTGAAGGTGTTCGACGAGCCTGCAGCGCATGTCGCCGGTTATGGCGGTTCCGATAGTCGAGCCGATACGGCCGCTGATCATATTCACGCCCATTCTCAAAGCCTGCACAAGTGCAAGTATCGCGACCACCTCAAGAAGCATCTTAAGATGTGTGTTGAATGTAAAAGGATCGGATTGTATTTTGCGAGCGGCTTCCTTTGAACCCGGCAGAACATTATCGACAAGATGTCTAGTAAGCTGCGGAGCTACAAGATCAAGCCCAATGCCAGTTAGCAGCAGGGCCATTACCATAAAAGCCATCCAGCGGTATGGCTTCATCAGCTTCCACATACGGCTAAGTACCGCACCCTTGTTGACGCACCTTGGGCATTTATCACCCACAAAGCCCAGCATAAGACCACAAGTTTTGCAGCGGCGCAGGTCCTCGTTTTCATCCTCGTGAATTACAATCGGCTCGCCATGTATGTAATGGTCCAGCTTGCGTGCTATTTTGCTGAAGCGGTCGGCAAATCGGTTGCTGTACCGCATAAGATCCACGAATGTGCCGTCTACCCGGGCCTGGAGAAGTCCTGAGCCTATCGTGCCGTCGCAGCGGAACTCGCTTACCTTATCAATTGCAAGGGCGATTTGCAGACTGGGGTCATGCCCGTCGGAAACTACATAAACCGTAGTTTGATCAACTGCGAGCCAGATGTTTTTGTAATTTCCCAGGCTGTCAATATCGGAGTTTGTGCAAAGTATAAGTTTATCCGGGTCAACCGAATTTGCGCGAAGGCAATCGGCTATTTCTTTTGGTGGAATAAGCTTTAGAGACATGGCCTATTAACCTTACAATCTTTTTTAACTAAAAACTTACAACTTTAATACCAGAGCCAGCGCAAGCGCACAAAAAAACAGAAAAACAAGATGGAATGGCTGAAACTGTAAAAAATCTGACATCTTATACCTAAATCATTTGTTTAAACAGCTAGCTTTCTGGCTGCCAAAACACAAAGATCCTACATTCTGTCCTTAAAAAGAATACTTTTTTAATTACGGTGTATACCCATGGCTGTTCAAAACCATCTTGAAAAATGGATAACAAAGTATGTGAGGGCAGCGTGGATTGCCATGTTCAAAATAAAGTTCGTCAATGGCGATGTAACGAATCAGTAACCGAGCGAACCAGGAGATCGGCTTAAGGATGTCTGCGGGGGCACGGTACCGTGACATACTCAGTTCCCCACGGAATCTGTGACACAATCCAGGCTTTACATACGAGTGATTCGGTATTCTACTTGCACTGCGGCTTTTGATCCGATTCGCTGTCCCAGCCGCCACCCAGCGCCTTATAAAGAGCGACCAGGTCCGTGGAAAGATTGCGGGTGCTCTGTACAAGGGCGTCGTCAGCTACATAAAGCGACCGCTGTGCGTTGAGTACATTGAGAAAATCAGTCTGCCCTTCAGTGTAAAGCCGCATTGAAAGATCCACCGCGATGCGGTTGGAAGCTACCGCATCGGCAAGTGCTTTATTATGAACCAGTTCCTTGGTGTACGCGATGAGTGCGTTTTCAACATCCTGCAATGCGATAAGCACGGTCTGCTTATACGCGATCACCGTCTGCTCCTGCAGAGCCTTTTGCACCTCTATACTGCTTTTGACCCTGCCGGCGCTGAATATCTGCCAGTCAGCCGAGGGCCCAAATGACCACGAACGACCGCTCCACCCAAGCGATCCAATGTCAGAACCGCTCAAATTGAAAGAACCGGCCAGGTTGAATTTGGGAAATAAATCCGCCACGGCTACACCGATGCGGGCTGTCGCTGCGTGTATCTGGGCTTCGGCGCGCCTGATATCGGGACGGCGACGCAAGATTTGGGAAGGAAGTCCTGTCGGGATGGCAGGGGGCGTAAACGGAATTGACGAGGCCGGCGATAACTCGTTTACCATTGATTCTGGATGCTGACCAAGAAGCACCGCGATATTGTAGATCGTCTGCTGAGCGGATGTTTCAAGCACCGGTATTTGCGAAAATGTTGCCGAAACCTGCGCATCGGCATTGGCTACATCAAGCTTGCTGGCAAAACCCGTACCGCCGGCGTATCGTTTGCGGACAATATCCGCATTGTGCTGCTGTGCTTTGAGATTATCCTGGGCTATGACGATCTCCTGCTGAAAACCTCGCAAATCGATATAATTGATCGCTACCTCTGCCGCCAGTGTCACAAGAACATCCCGACGGTCCTCGATAGTTACACGGATATCCGCGTCGGCGGCTTCTACGCCGCGCCGCACACCGCCAAAAATATCCAGCTCCCATACGGAATCCAGGCCTGTCACGAAAAGGTTGCTTGTTGTTGCGCGGCCCGCCGGCCCGGAGCGACTGCGAGTGAAAGACCCGGTAGCGTCAACAGAAGGATACAATCCCGATGCAACTATCCCGCGTTGGGCGCGAGCCTGGCGTATTCGCTGCTCGGCAAGCTTGAGGTCGAGATTTGATATCATTGCGCGATTTATCAGAGACATAAGATTGGGATCGTTAAATTCTGTCCACCATTTTACGAGCATGGTGTCTGGCGAGGCGCCCGTTTGCGGACCTACTTCACCTAGCCATGAAGCAGGGACATCCGTTTTGGGCGGATGATAATTTGGGCCCACCTTGCACCCGCCGATGATCAAAACACAGGCACATACCGACATCAGCATGCCTGCTTTACTATTTGTTCTCATTAACAATCTCCAGACTTACTCATAACGAAGCGCCTCGATTGGATCCAAACCGGATGCTTTCCAGGCGGGATAAAAACCAAAAACAATTCCAACACATGCCGAAACGAGTACCGACGTCAGTATCGCCGCCACAGAAGTTTCCGTCGGCCATCCCAGCAGTCTAGTTACCAGCCATGAGCCGCCGCAGCCGACAAGTATGCCGATTATTCCGCCTGCAATGCACAGGAATACTGCTTCAACCAGAAACTGCCTCAGTATATCTCGCGACCTTGCGCCAACGGCCATTCGAAGTCCAATCTCGCGAGTCCGCTCGGTTACCGAAACGAGCATTATATTCATAATCCCGACGCCGCCGACAATAAGCGATATCAAAGCCACGCTCAGCAGCAGCTTAGTCATAAGCACAGTTGTTGACGAAAGAGCGGCCGTCATTTCCGCCATGTTGCGTATATTGAAATCATCCGGCGCACCGGAACGAATATGATGGCGCTGCCTCAGTACCGCGGTAATCTGATCCAGAGCCGGTTGCACCTCGCCGGGCGACCGCGCAGCAGCTAAAATCTGATCCACATTTGTAAACCGCACCGGAAGCGGCGTGTCGGCTGCCTGGGTTGCGGATTGGGCCGGATACAGGCTTTGCCCGGAACCGGGATAAAGCTGGTTTAAAGAATTTACCGAGCTGCTCGAAGAGCCCGAAGCCGCAGCCTGATTCGAAGAGCCGGAAACCCGGTACTTGATCGTAGTCCATGGTGCCAGCACAATATCATCCTGATCCTGGCCCATCATATTTGCGCCTTTGCGGCTGAGCACCCCTTTGACCCTGAAACTCACGTTCTGTATGCGAATTTCTTTGCCCAGAGGAGAAACGCCGCCGAAAAGCTCACGAACGATAGTCTGGCCGACCATGCAGACTTTATTGGCGTTTCTCACATCGCCATCGGTGAAAGTTTCGCCATCGGCTAGTTTACGCCAGTCTCGCACATTAAGAAAATTTATTGTGGTGCCATAAATAGTTATCGGTACCCAGTTGCGGTTTCCGTAAACAATCTGACCGCGAATACGCACTATCGGTGCGGCATCCCGCAGGGTCGGGCATTCACGGAGGATCGCCTCGCAATCCTGTGGAGTTAAAGTAACCGAAGTGCCTGCCCCGAAACTTATGCCGCCGCTGGCCGCTGTGCCGGGAAGAATAACCAGGGTGTTTGCGCCCATGCTGGCGATTGTCTTGCTAATAGCGATTGACGAACCCTTTCCAATTTCCATCATCGCTATCACCGCTGCGACGCCGATGATAATGCCCAGCATAGTTAGCGTCATACGCCCAGGATTTTTGCCGATGGATTTCATAGCAGTTCGCAAAATTCGAATCAGATTGAAAAATTTCACTTAACTTCTCCTGTCGCTATGTCCGGCAAGGGCGAATTAATTTCGCCATTGGCATTTTTGACAATAAGCCCGTCCTGTATGCGAATGACCCTTTTTGCATGGCGTGCTATGCTCAGGTCGTGAGTGACAAGTATTATCGTAATGCCTTCCTCTTTGTTCAATTTGTCGAACATCGAAAGTATTTCCTGGCTGGTATGCGAGTCGAGATTCCCCGTTGGTTCATCGGCAAAAAGAACCGAAGGGTTGTTTATCAGGGCCCTGGCAATTGCGACCCTCTGCTGCTGTCCGCCCGACAACTGTGAAGGTTCGTGGTCGATCCTGTCGCCAAGACCGACACGATCAAGAAGTTCCCGGCCGCGGCTTCGAGCTTGTCGATCCGAAAGCATCTCAGCTGTATATGTCAGCGGCATTATCACGTTCTCGATCGCGCTTGTGCGGGGCAGAAGATTGAAATTCTGAAAAACAAAACCGATCTTGTGATTACGCAAAAAAGCTCTTCCATCGGCACCCAGACGCGAAACCTCTTTGCCGCCGAGCCAGTATTCCCCCGATGTGGGTCGATCCAGGCAGCCCAGGATATTCATCAGCGTGCTCTTGCCCGAACCTGATGCACCCATTAAGGTAGCGAATTCTCCCTCGTTGATCTCAAGAGAGATGCCCTTGAGTACCGGTACCGCTATATCTCCCATGAAGTATGTTTTTTGAATGTCCTTAAGTTCTATCAGCGACATGGATCATTGCTCTCAAATTTTATACTGTTGATTAATGCCGGCCTCGGAGCTGGGGTGTGAACGGATTGACATTTTTCGCACCTCCGGGTGCTGTCGTTTGTTCCTGGCCTATAATTACCTCAAGACCTTCCTTGAGAGAGTCACCGCGCACTTCAGTCATACTGGTATTATCATCGCTGATGCCGACCTGGACTTTTATGGGCCTGGCTAAACCGCCATCCTGCACCCATAATACGCCTTGGCTGTAACTTTCGTCGGGATTCTTTTGGGCTCCTAAATGGTTCTTGGTGCCGGGTGCGGGATTATTTTGTGCTCCGTTTCCTGATTCCCTCGATATCTGCTCAGGCGTCGGCGTCCACCGCAGCGCGCTACTTGGCACTTGTAATACGTTGTTGTGTCGGCTGACCTCGAAATGAACATTTGCGGTAAGATACGGCAGCAGTTTGCCGTCGGAGTTATCCGTAATAACTTCAACCGTATATGTAACGACATTCTGCGTCATTGTTGCGTTGAGACGCACTTTGCCGACCTCGCCCTTGAATGTCTGACCCGGGTACGCGTCGACCGAAAATGTAACCGGCTGTGCCGGGATTATGTGTCCAATATCCGCTTCGCTCACCGATACCCAGACCTGCATGCGTTTGAGGTCCTTTGCAATTAAAAACAGGCTCGGGGCATTCAGGCTCGATACTACCGTCTGACCTATATTCACCCTGCGGTCGATCACCACGCCTTTGACTGGCGACTTAATGGTACAGTAGCTAAGGTTTCGCTGTGCCTTGGCAAGTGTTGCCTGGGCCTGTCCTACCGCTGTCTTGGACTGCTCTATCGATGCCTCGCCCACAGCCAGGTTGGCCCGTGCAACTTCAAAGGCAGCTTTATATGAATCGTAACTGCTCCTGGCCAGTGCCTCCGATGGTCCCAGTTTCTGGGCCCTGTCCCAGTCCAGTTGAGCCTGGTCCAGTTTTGCCTTCATTTGCGCAAGATCCGCTTGCGAACGCACCACACCTGCCTTGGCCTGCTCGTATTGAGCTTGCGCCTGGGCTACATCAGTTGCATATACCGAATTATCGATCTGCGCCAGAATGGTTCCTTCCTCCACTGCCGAACCATAGTCCACGGTTTTGCCGTCCTTATCCTTGCCGAAAGTCATGACCTGTCCCGCGACCTGCGCGCCAACATCCACCAGTTCTTCGGGCTCGACAGTGCCGGTTGCATTAATAGGTGAAACAATGTCACCGAGCACAACTGGTGCTGTTTTGAAAGGAGAACTCTTTGCTTCGCCTCCGCGCATATGTACCGCAACTCCCGCCAGGCCCAGCCCAAGGACAACAACACCAATAATCAATTTTTTCATAACCGATCTCATTTTTGTATTACAGTTTCGACTTTTCCATCTTTTCAAGTTGCAACCCTATGCGATCCAGCATGCTTATCAGTTCATCCTGTTCGCTGTTTCCTAAAACGCTCAGAATAGAATGTATCTTTTCACGGTGTTTTTCAAGTATTCTCTCCACCAATTCATTGCCGGCAGTCGTCAGGCTTACCTGTTTTGCACGGGAATCCTTTAACGACTGGTGGTCGGCGACCAGGCCCATTTGCTCAAGCCCATCGACTACTCTCGTTATACTTGGCGGCCTAAGCAGCAGACGTCCGCTTATATCTGTCAACCGCAGGTCGGCAATTCCTTCTTCCTTGGCACGATGCAATGTCCTCAGTATCGCCCATTGCGAAGCACTGATGCCATATGAAGCGAAAAACGGCTCCATCACTCGTTTCGTCAACCCGAAAGTGCGCAGCAGCGCCCGAAAAAGTTTTTCCGGCCTATCCTGCCTATCTTTATCCGCTATCATACGTTTATTTAGTTACCTTACTAATAAATACGTTTCGCAAATTCATTTATTGCACCCTGGTAATTTTTTTTTCTGAATTGAGGATTTATCCCTCCATATATAAGGACTAAAAACATGTCCAGCAACTTCTAAATGCAGCCCTGCCGTTTTTGGGGTGATATTGGCGTTTTTTTGTGCTTGATGCCCTAAAAACCATAATTATAATTGCAAAACCATTATAGTCTTGCTAAACTATTAGATTCTTTAGGTTCCGTCTAAGTACCGTATCGCAAGATACTTATGCCAACGTAGCTCAACGGTAGAGCTCTGGTTTTGTAAACCAGGGGTTATCGGTTCGAATCCGATCGTTGGCTTTTTTTTATTTTATGAGTTTAAAACCCCTTATCTGACGGAGGTGCATAGTAAGAAGTGGAAGAAGCGATAGCAAAGGCAGCGGCCCTTATTGAGGCCATGGAGTACATTCGAAAGTTCCGCAATAAAGTAGTCGTCATAAAACTGGGTGGGTCAATTCTCGACGACGAAGCCCTTCAGCGAAAATTACTTACCGACGTAGTGTTCATGCAGACAGTAGGCATGCAGCCTATTATTGTTCACGGCGGCGGAAAAGCAATTACGCGTGCCATGGAACAGGCAGGTCTTGAAGCCGTCTGGGTCCAGGGCCGACGCTACACCGACGAACCCACGCTTGCTATCGTTGAGCACGTTCTCGTCCACAAGACCAATACCCCGATCTGCAAAACGCTCGCGGAACTCGGCGCAAATCCGATGGGCCTGCACTCGCTAAGTTCCTGTGTACTCTCTGCAGAACCACTTCGTCTGCCCAATGGTCAAGGTCGTAAGATCGACCTGGGCCTTGTCGGCAATATCACCGAGGTAAACGCCGATCTGCTCCGCACGCTTTGCTCGGCAGGCACAATTCCAGTAATTGCACCAGTTGCCCGCGACCGGGCCGGCGGCAAGCTAAACTGCAACGCAGATAGCGCAGCAGGCAAAGTGGCGGCAGCTATCAATGCCGAAAAACTCGTCGTACTAAGTGATACTCATGGCATACTCCGCGATGTCAAAGACCCCACAAGCTGGATATCGAGCGTCGATGAGGCTGATATAAAAACGATGATCGAAAAAGGCATAATCAACGCCGGTATGATGCCCAAAGTGGAATCATGCCTTATCGCACTTGAAGGCGGCGTTAAAAAGGCCCATATAATAGATGGGCGAATTGAGCATTCGCTCCTGCTGGAGATCTACACGGAAAAGGGCATCGGTACGCAAATCGTTAAAAAGAACATTGGTCAATAACTATGAACACACAGGAAACTATCGCTTTATTTAACGAATACGTCATAGGCAATTACCGGCGCCTGCCACGAGTTATAGTAAAGGGCGAAGGCAGCTATATATGGGATGCCGACGGCAATAAAATACTTGATCTTTTCCCCGGCTGGGCTGTTAGCGGCATTGGTCACTGTCACCCCAAAGTCGTGGATGCCATCTGCAAGCAGGCGCACGAACTGCTGCACATGGATAATACGTTTTACACAGCACAGCAGGGCCAACTTGCCAAAATGCTCAGCGAGCTGGGCTTTGGCGGGAAACTGTTCTTCTGTAACAGCGGCGCCGAGGCTAATGAGGCGGCCTTAAAGCTTGCCCGCCGATATACTCATAAACACAAATACAAGTTCATTACAGCCGAAGGCTCTTTCCATGGACGAACTTTCGCCGCAGTAACAGCCACAGCACAGCCCAAGTATCACGAAGGCTTTTTGCCCATGCTGCCCGGCTTTTCGTATGTACCTTTTAATGACATCAAAGCCCTCGAAGCGGCATTTACCGATGAAGTGGCCGCGGTTATGATCGAACCAATCCAGGGCGAAGGCGGCATTAATGTCGCATCGCAGGAATACCTTGGGGCTATCCGTGAACTCTGCGATCTAAATGGCGCGGTAATGATCCTCGATGAAGTGCAAACCGGCATGGGCCGCACGGGCAAATGGTTCGGCTACCAGCACAGCGAAATAGAGCCCGATATCATCACTCTTGCCAAAGCACTAGGCGGCGGCATGGCCATTGGCGCAATGATGGCAAAACCTGAGATCGCCGCTTCGCTGGTGCCCGGCACGCATGCCTCCACCTTCGGCGGCAACCCCGTAGCGTGTGCAGCAGGTATCGCCACAATTGAGGCGATCGAATCCGAATACCTCCTCGATAACGCCGAGAAAATGGGCAAATACGCACGCGAAAAACTTGAGACCCTAAAATCCCGTTTTGCCGTGATAGACCACATCCGAGGCATCGGCCTTATGATCGGCATTCAGCTTACAGGCCCTGGCGGGGCAATTGTTGATAAGTGCCTCGAAAAAGGCCTGCGAATAAACTGCACACATGATACGGTCCTCCGCTTTATGCCGTCGATGACGATCACCGCCGGGCAGATTGACGAAGCCGTCCAAATTCTAACAAGTGTATTAACGGAACTGCAATTATGAAAGATTTTCTTTCCATCAGTACCTGCACTAAGGACCAACTTCTTGACCTCCTCAAATTGAGCCATGATCTGAAGGCTTTTTATAAGTCCGGCGGCCGAGATCTCTGCTGCGCCGGTAAAACTCTGGCCATGTTATTTGAAAAGCCTTCGCTCCGCACACGCGTAAGTTTTGAGACCGCGATAATCCAGCTTGGCGGCTCCGGTATCTATATCAAACCCGAAGATATCGGCGGCATAGGTAAACGCGAGCCTATCAAAGATATGGCCCGCGTCTTCAGCCGTTATGTTAACGCCATCATGGCGCGCACATTCGAGCACGACAAAGTCACCGAACTTGCGAAATGGGCAACCGTTCCCGTCATCAATGCTCTAACTGATTGGTCCCATCCTTGCCAGGTAATGGCTGATATTATGACCATGCAGGAATACTTCGGTGACATCGCCGGCCGTAAGATCGCCTATATCGGCGATGGCAACAACGTCGCCCGCTCGCTGGCATTTGGATGCGCGAAACTAGATATGAAACTCGTCGTCGCCTCACCCGTCGGATATGAACTCGATCGAGAATCAATCGCAAAGGCGAATTCACAAATATCCGACACCGTGATCCAGAGCCACGATCCTCGCTCTGCCGTAGAAGGCGCAGACGTGATCTACACTGATACATGGGTCTCAATGGGACAAGAAAGCGAAGTCGCCAAACGCCGGGCCGATTTCAATGGTTACCAGGTAAATATGGAACTCGTAAAACTCGCGCCCTCGCACGTTAAGGTCCTTCACTGCCTCCCGGCCTACCGAGGCTTTGAGATCACAGACGAAGTATGCGAATCGGACCACTCCGTTATCTTTGATCAAGCAGAAAACCGACTCCACTTTCAGCGGGCACTGCTGAAAAAGCTCATCTGCGGGTAATATGCATAAAATCCTCATCGCCACAACAAACCCCGGAAAAATGCGTGAATTATCCGAATTGCTTGATGCCCATGTTGAATGGGTCAGCCTCAAGGATTTTCCGGCTTTGCCCGAAGTGGTGGAAGACGGCGAGACCTTCGCTGAAAACGCCGCCAAAAAAGCACTGGGTTACGCCAAAGTTACAGGTTTGTGGACAATTGCGGATGACTCCGGCTTGTGCATAGATGCCCTCGGCGGAGCACCCGGAATAAACAGCGCTCGTTTCTGCGGCCCTAAAGACCCTGCTGAAAATCGCCAGCTCATTGATACAAGAAATATGGAAAAAGTTCTCCGGCTGTTGAAAGATATACCCTCAGAAAAGAGAACCGCAAGATTTGTTTGCGCCATTTGCCTGGCCAGCCCCCATAAAGTCCTGGCAGAAACTCAGGCCACCTGGGAAGGTGTGATCTCGACTGCCCCCCTCGGCACAGGCGGCTTTGGCTACGACCCGATCATGTACATCCCCGAATTAAAAAATTCAGTGGGGCAAATCATCGCCCCACTGAAAAATCAACTCTCCCATCGCGCAAAAGCGATCAAACTATTAAAGCCGCATCTCTCCGCATTGCTTAATGCATAGGAACAGGACCCATAGGTGGTCCAACAGGCCCAGGCCCATAAGGCCAGTAATATGTCGATGAGTTTGTCGTACCTGTTTGGGCCGACCAGATAATAAGCGATGCAAATATTGCGATAAATATTATAATCCCAATTATCGCCCAGAACCTGCTGTCATGAACGATCCTCGAAATGTTTGTTCCCAATCTTTCGGGCAGGATGTGCGTTGTAGTTCTCATGATCTTTACCTCCTATCTGTATCCATAGATTATACGACCGCTTATTCCTAGTTGTTCGGTAGTATATTGCTGCTTATTTATCTCAAACACTTTCACATCTCTGCCGTACCCCTGTTTTAAGGGTGGTCCTGGTTTCGCAACTTATCCTTTTGTGTTTTTTCTTGACAGTTTTGACGATAACTTGTTATTAGTCCGTTACAAACGCCGAGAATACAAGATATAATTTGTTATAAATAGGTTACTAAATGGCAAAAAAAATTTCCGGCTCTTCGCTTGTTATTGTCGAATCGCCGGCTAAGGCAAAAACCATAAACAAATACCTGGGCTCAGGTTACGAAGTCCTAGCCTCTATGGGACACGTTCGCGACCTGCCAAGCAAGGGTATCTCTGTAGACATTGACCACAATTTTGAGCCTACCTACGAAATCGTCCCGGGCAGAAGAAAAGTTTTGGCTAATATCAAATCTGCCGCAAAAAAAGTTGAAAACCTGTATCTGGCTACCGACTTGGACCGAGAAGGAGAGGCAATCGCCTGGCACCTAGCTCAGGTACTTGGCTTTCCGGAAGACAAGACCTTCCGTGTCGTCTTCAATGCCATTACTAAATCCGCAATCCAGGAAGCCTTCGCTCACCCCGGCAAAATAGATAATAGCAAGGTAAATGCCCAGCAGGCCCGCCGCATTCTCGACCGCATCGTCGGTTACCAGATCAGCCCGCTGCTGTGGAAAAAAGTCGCCCGGGGCCTTTCAGCCGGCCGAGTCCAATCAGTCGCAGTGAAAATTATTGTCGAACGCGAGCGCGAGATACGGAATTTTAAGGAGCAGGAATACTGGCTCCTCCCAGCAGTGTTCACTACGGATCTTTCTGCCAACTACACCGCCCAGTGGCAAAAATTCCTCACAGCAGGCGGCCCGGATACAACCCCAACAATCGCCCAGCAAGCCGAATGGCTTACCAGCCGCAATGCCTTCAAGGCCGAGATCAACAAAGTCGGCGCCGAGAAATTCCACGCAGAAAATGAAACAGACGCAATGCGCGTCTTCGATTCCCTTAAAAACGCGCAATTCAAAGTAGCATCGATCGAAACAAAACGATCAAGCTCGCGTCCTGCCCCGCCTTTCATAACCAGTACGATGCAGCAGGGAGCGGCCAACCGCCTCGGTTTTTCAACCAAGCGCACCATGATCATCGCCCAGCAGCTATATGAAGGTATAGACCTCGGCTCAATGGGCATGCTTGGTCTTATCACCTACATGCGTACAGATAGCACGTTTATCTCATCTGAAGCGATCCGTGCTGCCCGCACCTACATCGAAAATAAACTCGGCAAAGACTATGTACCCGAAAAACCTAACTTCTTTGCGCCGAGCCAATCAGCCCAGCAGGCCCACGAAGCTATTCGGCCAACAGACCCGGATCTCGACCCCGAGCACATTAAAGAATTCCTCACCGATGAGCAATATAAGCTCTATGATCTGATTTGGCGCCGCTTCGTAGCCTCACAGATGGCCCCGGCCCAGTGGGATGTCACAACACTCGACATAACTGCCCAGACTGCCATCGGTCCGGTAAGCTACCGTGCCTCGGGCAGGGTCCAGATATTCGACGGTTTTACTCGCCTCTGGCCCACAACAGCTGCGGACCAGCAGCTCCCTGCCATGAAGCAGGATGACGTCCTCGCGGCGATAGAGATCGAGGCCCAGAAGCATTTTACAAAGCCCCCGGCCCGCTACACGGAAGCATCACTGGTAAAGGCTCTCGAAAAAGAAGGCATCGGCCGTCCAAGTACCTATGCCTCTATCATCTCCACTATCCAGGATCGAGGCTATGTCGAGCAACTCGAAAAGAAGTTCCACGCCACAGCCACCGGTGAAGTCGTAACAGACAAGCTAAATGACTTTTTCCCACAGATCATGGACATCGCCTTCACCCGCTACATGGAAGAACAGCTCGATAAGATCGAAGTCCAGCACCTCGATTGGGTCAAGGTACTCGGTGAATTCTATGGCCCGTTTAAGGAACATCTCGAAAAAGCCGGCGAAGAAATGAAGCACGCCAAGGCCGAACTCATTCCCAGTGAATATAACTGTCCTATATGTAATTCACAGATGATGTACCGCTTCGGCAAGAACGGCCGATTTCTAAGCTGTTCAAAATACCCCGAGTGCAAAGGCTCGGCACCTATCGACAAAATGGGAAAAATGGTAACCGATCAGGTTACCGAGCACGTCTGCCCCAACTGCGGCAAGAAAATGATCAAAAAACAGGGTCGCTTCGGTGTCTTCCTCGGCTGTGAAGACTACCCAAACTGCAAAACCATTATGAAAGTAGACAAACAGGGCAATGTGAAACCGCCGTCACCGCCGGCCGAACTTTCGGGTATAAAGTGTCATAAATGCAAGACAGGCGAGCTTGTCATCCGCCAAGGCGGCAAAGGCCCGTTCCTCGGCTGTAACAAGTTCCCCCGCTGTCGCAATATAATTAGTCACAAGAACATGGAAATGCTAAAAGAACTCCAAACTCAAGGCAAATGGCCTCCTGCTACCACCGAAGAGGCAGATACCCTCCTCGGCCGCAAGCCCAAACGAGCCGGCAAAGCCAAATAGTTTGAGGGATTAAGGCCTACATCCTCCTGATTTCAGTAAGTATAAAAAAAAGCAGTAGCGCACGGTGAAAACACGCTACTGCCTGGAGGAGGAGGAAGAAATTTAATAAGTTCTATTTATTAGACGATCTCAGAACCTTTTTGTTCTGAGTTTCTTAAATATTTTTTTCTTAACTCTTGTAATCGCATAGCTTTAAGCTACATTAATAATACTGTTGCAGTTACATTTGGTTCGATAGTTAATAAAATTTACGCATACTGACCAACATATTTTTAACTGCCCACGGCAGCTAATCAAGCTTAAGCTCTCGAAATGCGAAGGAATCGGGTATAAGCTTAAACGAGTAATTCGAAACCCGCAGCTCGTAACGGGTAAAAAATGTGAGATGTTTATGGCAAAAAAAATTGAAATGGCAGCTACTCCTATCGAAACCGTCGAACCAATCGGCAAACGAGTCTTGATCCGAAAAGATGAAGATAAAAAACAGACAAAGGGCGGCATCCAGCTCCCTGATAATATCGAGATCCCCACCATCACCGGCCGGATCGTCGCCGTCTCCGTCGAAGTATCAAACGCCGTCGACATACCCTTAAAACAGTACGATAAGGTACTCTTTAACCCCAAAGGCGCAATCCCCGTCGACTTTGAAGGCGATAACCGCCTCTATGTAGTCGAAGTTGAGAACGTCGTGGCGGTATTCAGAAAGGCCTGATCATGAAACAAAAATATGTACGGGCCGTCTTCCCCGGCTCATTTGACCCAATCACCAACGGCCACCTCGACGTCCTCAAACGAGGCGTCGCTCTCTTTGACGACCTCATAATCGCTGTCGGCCGCAGCGAGGTCAAAAACTCCCTTTTCACACCCGACGAACGCGTTGACATGATAAAAGAACTCGTAAAGGATATACCCGGCGTACTTGTCGAAAGCTTCTCCGGCCTTACCGTCGAATACGCTGCTTCCAAAGGTGCATCCGTCATCCTCCGCGGCCTCCGCAATCTCACCGACGTCCAGTATGAATTCCAGCTTGCCCTCACCAACCGCTCCGTCGCCGGCATCGAAACAGTCTTCATCATGACTGCCGAAGAATATGGTTTCACCAGTTCAACACTCATTCGCGAAGTAGCCACCCTGGGCGGCGATGTCTCGAAACTTATCCCGCCGCTGGTCTTCGACCGACTTCAACAAAAGCTGGGACGGCTCTGATGTACACCGTTACCGTCGAGACATCTTTCACCGCTTCTCACCAGCTTCGCCTGGGCGATGGCACTTTCGAACCGTTACATAATCACAACTGGCAGATCCGCGCCGCCGTCACCGCGCAGAACCTCGACAGGCTCGGCCTGGCAATCGACTTTAATAAACTAATGCACCTGCTGGATTCGATATTGGCCCCCATGAAAGACAAAAAGCTCGAAACCCTTGTCCCTTTCCAAAACCAACACCAAAATACCTCCGCCGAACTCGTCGCCAAATACATCTTTGATTCCCTAAAACCCCTTCTCCCTCCCCAAACAGCCCTTGCATATATCGAAGTAATGGAAGCCCCCAACTGCTGGGCAAAATACTCCCAATGTGATTAAAATCCTGTCGTAAAATTGCGTATGAAAACTTCCGATCTAGACTACCAACTCCCGCCCGAACTGATCGCCCAATCTCCCGCTCCGGAAAGATCGGCCTCGCGCCTGCTGGTAATGGATCGAAAAAGTGGCACGTTGGAAGATAAAATCTTTTCCGATCTCCCCCAATACCTTCGCCCCGGCGACTGCCTCGTCCTCAATGACACCAAAGTCATCCCCGCCCGCTTTTTCGCACGTCGCCCAACCGGCGGCCGTATCGAAGCCCTATATATAGGAACCGCCCCCGATGGCGCTTGGCAAGTCATGCTAAAAAACGCCCGCGCGTTAAAAATCGGCGACAAAATTTGCATCTCCGCTGCCGAAAACCAAAAACCTGTCTCGGCAAAGATCGTGTCTAATAACGGAGAAGGCCACTGGACAATCCGCGTCGACTCCAATCTTCCCGCCCACGACCTGCTCGATCAGATAGGCGTTATGCCCTTGCCGCCCTATATAAAGAGGACTGCGCCCCAACTAACCCAAACAGCGTGCACCACGACGGGGATAGAAGATTTCGCACGATACCAGACCGTCTATGCTGATAAAAAAGGCGCCATCGCAGCACCGACTGCGGGCCTTCATTTTACACCGGAATTGATGCAAACTCTTAAAAAACAAGGCCTTATAATAGCTACCTGCACACTCCATGTAGGCATTGGAACATTTAAGCCCGTTGTTGTGGACGATTTGGCCGACCATCAGATGCATTTTGAATCATATTGTCTGGACCATGAAAACGCCGAGATCATAAATTATGCAAAATCAAAGGGAAACAGGATCATACCAGTGGGTACCACCTCTGTGAGAACTTTGGAAACGATTGCCGCCAAACATGGCCAAATAATTGCAGATTCAGGAGTTACGAATATTTTTATCACCCCTGGCTTCAATTTCCGCTCCACCGATGCCCTCATAACTAACTTCCACCTCCCGAAATCCACCCTGCTAGCCCTGGTAGCGGCACTAGCATCGCTGGATTTCACCAAAAAAGCCTATTTCCACGCCATCAAAGAGCAGTACCGCTTCTTTTCTTATGGCGATGCCATGCTAATCCTGTAAATTTCCCTTGCCAAACTCGCGGCTTTGCCGTATATTTTTCGGTTTGCTAATAAATTGACGCTTCGCAGATACTTATAACGAGGTAAACATGGCACATAAAAAAGGACAAGGTTCATCAAGGAACGGAAGAGATTCAAACCCGCAGTTCCGCGGCATAAAGCTTTATAATGGCGAGGTCGTTCAGACCGGCGGCATCATTGTTCGCCAGGTCGGCTCGAAGTTCTTCGCCGGCGTTAATTGCCGCATGGGCAGGGATTGGACCGTTTACGCAGTCCAGCCCGGCACAGTACGTTTCGCAGGCAGAAAGGTCCATGTAGACAAGGCCTGATCTCATCCACATCTGAATTAACACGGCCGGGCTAAAACCCGGCTTTTTTTTTTACCCGGCCCGCCTCTCCCGCTGCTATTCCATAACTACTATAATTGTGGCTTTTCAATCCGGCATAATGGGGTTATAATGCGGGGGATTATGGATTTTTGTTTTGCAAGGGAATGATATGCTTAAGTACATACTCGTGTTGCAAGTCATGATTGCTTGTTCCTCTTTGCTCCAGGGCCAGGAGACGCTCCACCTCGGCAAAGACCAGAACTGGCAGCCCGTACCCGCCGATGAACGCGGCCGATTCCTTATTGAAGTCGCAAAAGCAAAGCAGCTAGTTACCAGCGGCAAGGAAAAAGAAGCAACACAGGCACTTGCAAAGCTCAAGCAGGATTTTCCAGCGATAGCCGGCCCGGATGTCAACGCCTTCATCGCTGCGGATCTGCTCTATGCCAAGGGAAAATTCACAAAGGCCATCCCGCTGTTTGAAAACTTCCTTAATGAATACCCCACCAGCCCGCTTTACGATGCCGGTATCGAACGGATTTTCCAGATGGGAACCGCTCTGCTTGCGGGCTATAAAGTTCCACTGCTCAAAATTTTTCGGGTAAAGGGCTTCGAAGAGGGCGTAAAGACAATGGAAAAACTGGCTGATCGCACAGGAGATGCCCCGATCGCCCAGCAGGCTCTCATAGCCGTTGCCCATCACTATGAAAAACGTAAAAAATTCCGCGAAGCTTACGATACCTGGGCAGATATCGCCTCGCGCTGGCCCACAGGCGAACTGGGCAAAACAGCACTGCTTTCGATGGCTCGCGACCTGCATTCCGGCTACAAAGGCCCGCGCTATGATGCCTCAGGTCTTGCCAGTGCTAAAGGTTATTTCCAGACGTATAAGCTGCGTTATCCAGAATCCGCTGCCGAACTCAAGATCGATGATGTAATTAAGGAAATCGAGGAACAACTCTCCTACAAGCAATACAATATCGGAAAATACTATCAGCGGACAGGCTCGAAAACCGCTTCGAATATTTATTACACAAGTGTGGAAGATATGTGGCCCGGCACTATCGGCGCAAAAATGGCCCAGCAGTCGAGTAAAACGAAATAGTTCGCATTTACAGGTATAAAGATGAAAAAATTGGCATTGATCCTGGCACTTGGGGTATTAGGGATAACCTTCGGCGGATGCGGCAAGAGCCAGCAGGGCTACTCAAACCAGTTCCTCTATCCCGATAACGTCGAGTCGGTGTACGTTGAAATGTTCCAGAACGACACATTCAGACGCGGCCTGGAATATGAACTTACAGACGCGCTTGCAAAACGTATCGAAGCAGAGACGCCTTATAAAATAATCAGCGACCGCGATCTGGCTGATACAGTAATTTCAGGAAAGATCATTGACTGGGATAATGATGTGCTCGCCTATGAACGGCAGACCGGAAGGCCTCTCGAAGAACAGGCCGAAGTCGTAGCGGTCGTGAACTGGAAAAACCTTAAAACCGGCCAACTGATGATCTCTGAAAAGAGAGTTTCAGACTCCATGACCTTCAGCGAATGGCTCAATCAGAGCTTTAATTACGCCTCGGTCGTTGCCGCGAACAGGCTAGCCGAGCGTATCGTAGAACAAATGCAAACAAAATGGTAAAGGAATGAACTTGTATTAAAAATGGGGGATTTGATTCTTTTTTGAATTCAAGTCCGACCTTTCATTAATCGCGTTCGTAATAAGGTCATACTTAAATAATATATAGGGGTTAAAAAACCACGATGAAGGATGACGGCAAAATTTTGAAACAGAACAAAACCTTAAAAGAGGGTCCGGGCAAAAAACCGCAGTTGCCGGGCTATAACAGGGCGCCGTTCGGATGGCTGCTCGTTGCGATACTGCTTTTATCGGTGCTGGTCTTTGCTCAGAAGTATAACAAAGTCCAGGAAGTCAAGATGAGTGACTTTTTCACTTACCTTGATAAGGGGTACATTGAAAACGTGCAGATAACAGATACCGAGCTGCACGGCAAGTTCAATGAAACAGGCCAAAAGGTACGCCAGGCCCAGGCCCCCGACGCACCGGACTCTTTCAGGGTCATAGTCCAGGAAAGTGGAAAAAAGCTTGTTGAAGAAAAACTGCAGAAATCCTCCGTTAAATGGGAATACAGCAGGCCCCAGATGTGGGTTCCGCTGCTTGTAAACTGGGTACTGCCGCTGCTGTTCCTTGTGGTACTTTTCTATTTCCTGTTCGTGCGCAATCTGCGGAATGGGCCAGGCGGAATGCTTTCGAGCTTTGGCCGAAGCAAGCACAAGGTGCACGGTAAAGAACATACAAATGTGACATTCAAAGATGTTGCCGGTATAGAAGAAGCCAAAGATGAAGTTGCCGAACTTATCGAGTTCCTGAGAAATCCAAAGAAATTTCAGAGGCTCGGCGGTCGCATACCAAGGGGCGTTCTGCTTGTCGGACCTCCCGGATGCGGCAAAACTCTGCTTGCAAAAGCAATTGCCGGTGAAGCTGATGTGCCTTTTTTCAGCATCTCAGGTTCGGATTTTGTTGAAATGTTTGTGGGCGTGGGCGCTTCGCGAGTACGCGACCTGTTCAGGCAGGCAAAAGAAAATTCTCCTTGCATCATTTTCCTCGATGAGATCGATGCTATCGGCAGAAAACGCGGGCCTGGTTTTGTCAGCGGCGGCCACGATGAACGCGAACAAACATTAAATGCCATTCTCGTTGAAATGGACGGCTTTGACACTAATGACCAGGTCATCGTGATCGCGGCAACAAACCGCGGCGATATTCTCGACAACGCCCTGACACGTCCGGGCAGGTTCGACAGGCAGATTGTCGTTCCGCTGCCGGATATCAAGGGCCGCACCGAAATACTTAAGGTACATGCACGCAAGGTCAAGATGGGTCCACATGTGGATCTGGAAAGGCTTGCCCGCCAGACGCCGATGTTCAGCGGTGCAGAACTTGCAGCTATAATAAATGAAGCCGCTATCGGGGCGACAATGGCCAACAAAGATTTTGTTGAGATGGTCGATCTTGAAGAAGGCCGTGATAAAATTCGCTGGGGCAGGGCAAAACGCAGCCGCGTGATCGATAAGCAGGATAAGGAACTTACCGCATATCATGAGGCCGGCCATACCCTGGTACAGTCACTTGCCGAAGGCGCCGATCCGCTGCATAAGGTAAGTATTATACCTCGCGGCCCGATGGGCGGCGCAACTTTCTCACTGCCGGAAAAAGACCGTACGCATTACACACGCAAGTACTGCATGGCCTATATGGAAGTGTGCTTCGGTGGACGCGTTGCGGAAGAATTGGTCTTCAACGATATCTCAAGCGGTGCAAGCTCGGATATCATGCAGGCCACCAGCATGGCAAAAGCCATGGTAATGAACTGGGGCATGAGCGAAAAACTCGGACCCATCAATTACGGCGACCCGGAAGGCCGAGACATGATGTACGGCATGAGCATGGAAAAGGATTATTCGGATACCACGGCCCAAATGATAGATTCCGAGATCAAGGCGATTTGCGATGAGACTCTGACCAGAGCCCGCAACCTGATCGGCGAAAATCGCGAAAGACTTGATGCCATAGCCAAGGCGCTTCTCAAATACGAGACGCTCGACGCCGAAGAGGTCAAGACGCTGCTGGCCGGCGGCTCGCTTGAAAAGCCGACCGTTGGCGATCTGCTCGCAGCCGAGCAGGCCAAAGCCGAAACCAGTACCAACCAGTAAATCAAATCAAAGGACGTGCCTAAAAACACGTCCTTTTTTTTATTCTAGAAAATGAGATTCAGGCCTGAAAGACCGAAATTAGACAGCCCATGGTGGAGCCAAGCCCAGCCCAGCATGTTAATGCTGGGTGTCACCAAAGGCTATTTTTAAGGGCGAATAGAAAATTGTGCTCTAAAAACATTCTGTTTTTAGCCCTGAAACGGCTAAACTAGACAGCCTAGGGCTGAGCGAATCGCGGCTTGGATAAGTAATCTAAAAACGCAAAGGCCTGAAAGGCCGGAATTTGATAGCCCAGGGTGGAGCGAAGCGCAGCCCTGGGTAAGGAAGAAAAAAACACAAGCCCTGAAAGGGCGCAGTATATGGCACAGTCGCTTTCAAATATTCTGCTGCATATCATAGTGTCAACAAAAGGCCGCAGACCTATTATCACCGAACAGATCACCGCGGAGCTTTACTCCTATATTGGCGGTATTTTCAAATCGCAAAATTGCATGGTCATCAAGATTGGCGGTTATGTGGATCACATCCATATCCTTACAAACCTGTCAAGAACAATCAGCATTTCGGCGTTAGTTGAAAGCTTTAAGTCAAGTTCCTCTAAATGGATCAAGGCGAAGGGCTCTGAATTTGAATCTTTTTATTGGCAGAACGGATACGGAGCGTTCTCAGTCAGCCAATCAAATTTAGAGTCTGTCGTCTCGTATATAGAAAATCAACATGAGCATCATAAGCAGATCAATTTCATGGACGAATTCAGATCCTTTTTGAATAAACACGAAATTGTTTTTGATGAAAATTATATATGGAGTTAAACAATATCCCGCTCTTTCAGAGCTTGTGTTTTGAAAACCTGACTACCCAGGGCTGCGCTTCGCTTCACCCTGGGCTATCAAATATAGGCCTTTCAGGCCTGCGCCAGACAGATGCTGGAGTTAATTGGATATGCTGAAAATAAGTACTGCGATCACAATTGCACTTGTTTCCTCTGCGATGGCGTTCGATCTCACAAACCCAAACAATTCAAACACGCAGCTGGTTAAATTTACTATTGAAAAACAATACGATGTCGTCGGGCCGGGGGAAAGGGCGGCGCTGGCGGTCCGTTTCAATATTGATAACAACTGGCATTTTTACGCAAGCAAAGAAGACGCCCCCGGCGGCGAGAATCTGGCTCTTGAGGTCGATTCGCCAAAGTCTCTCGTATTCTCGGAGCCGATCATCCCGTCCGGCTCGTTGTACAAAGACAAACTCACCGGAACAGCCACTCATATTCAAACCGGCGAATTTACCGTATATCTGCCTTTTGTGACGGATACGCAACTGTCTTCTGAAAAGACTGCACAAGAAATCAAGTTTAAGATCCATGGCGCATTATGCTCGGCTGCTCAGTGCAGGATGATAAATCTTGCCGGAAATACCTCTGTCGTATTGGGCCCTGAAAATGAGCCTGCAATTGCAAGATTTCAAATACCCACCAACGAACCAGCAAAGGTGATCAAAGATGGCGCGATGCAGTCTTATTCGACCCTGGCTGCGCTTGGCCTTGCGTTTATCGCAGGTTTGATACTCAATATAATGCCATGCGTTCTGCCGGTGATACCGCTTAAGGTGCTCAGTATTTTCGAGCAGGCAAAAGAGAGCAAATGGCGATGCATCACGCTTGGACTTGCATTTTGCGCGGGGATACTTCTGTTCTTTGCCGCCCTTGCCGCCGCTAACATTTTTTTGCGGCTGTCATTCGGCATAGTCTTTCAATGGGGCGATCATTTCAGGAACCCTGCGTTTGTCGCGGGTATGGCGATACTGATGGAAGTCCTTGCGTTGATAATGTTCGGCGTTGCAACGGTACATGCGCCGGTAATTACCGGAAACGCACGAAGGCGAGGCGGTTACGTCGGCTCGGCAGGAATGGGTTTTCTTGCAGCCCTCTTGAGTACGCCGTGCAGTTTCGCGATCCTCACAGCGGCATTTGCCTGGGCGCAGGCCCAGACACTCTGGCTTGGTACTATTGCCATAATGATTATCGGTATCGGTATGGCTGCCCCTTACGCCATACTTACATCGATGCCGTCACTGCTCAAACACTTGCCTCGCCCCGGCCGATGGATGCAATTTTTCAAACAGGCTATGGGCTTTGTCCTGCTTGTGGTAGCGGTGTGGTTAATGAGTATTTTGCCCGCCCCAGCCCATGCATATATTCTGTATTTCGCAGTCGTTATAGCTTTTTGCGTCTGGATGTGGGGTACTTGGGTGGGCTATGAAGCAAATGCGGCAAAGAAATGGGTCGTTAGACTCTTTGCGGTGGTGATAACGGCGATAACTTGCTTTTATCTGTTAATGCCTGCCCTGGCCGCAAGACCCCAGGACAGTTTATCGAAACAGGGTTCTATTGAATGGCAAAAATATGATCCATCGATCATCGCCGGTGCACTCGCACAGGGTCGACCAGTACTTATCGAATGGACAGCTGATTGGTGCCTCACCTGCAAAGGCGTGGAGCAAACAGTGTACGCGCGCCGAGATATCCAGGAATTAATAAAGCTGAAAAATGTCCTTATGGTCAAGGCCGATACGACATGGTCTACAAACCAGGCTACAATCGACCTGCAGAAAATATACAATGAGCCGGGCGTGCCCGTGCAGATGATCTTTGTTCCGCAAAAATCTGAGCCTGTGCGTTTTCACGGCCTGATCATCGGCGAGCAGATGAAAAAGACTTTGGAGAAATTATAATGGCAAAGAAGATTGTCAAACGGGCCAAAATCAAAGTTGATAAAACCGTTGCCGCCCAGCGGATAAAACAAATATACCCGGTTCTCGAAAAAGCTTATCCTGATGCCCGCGTGTCACTGAATTACAAAAATGCCCTCCAGCTGCTCATTTCCACAATTCTTGCGGCCCAGTGCACAGATGAGCGGGTAAATATTGTCACAAAAGACCTTTTCAAAAAATATAAAACCGCCAATGATTACGCCGGTGCTGATCTTGCAACGCTGGAAAGCGAGATAAAATCAACTGGGTTTTATAAAAACAAGGCCAAGGCGATAAAGAACGCCGCCGCCATGATCATCGAAAAATTCGGCTCAAAAGTTCCAAAAACAATGGAAGAGCTGCTCGAACTGCCCGGCGTTGGCCGAAAGACAGCAAACGTTATACTCGGCAACGCATACGGAATTCCTGGTATAATCACCGACACCCATGTGATAAGACTTTCCCGCCGGCTCGCCCTGAGCGAAAATTCTGAAGATCCCGTCAAACTTGAATTCGATCTGCGTGAAATTGTCCCGCAGAAAAACTGGACCATAATGAGCCACCTGCTTGTTTTCCACGGCAGGGCTATTTGCCAGGCTCGCAAGCCCAAATGCGAACTCTGCCCGATAGCCCAATACTGCCCAGCCGCTTTCAATCCGCAGCTTTGGTGAACAAATTAGTCAAATCAGCATAGATAAAATGCCGATAAAATAAAATGCCGATAAGAAGTTGCTTTTCAAACAGGAATAAAAATGACTGACTATAGCTACATGCCCGCTGAAGAACCATGGCGTATTTTCAGGATCATGGCGGAATTCGTCGAAGGTTTCGACGAGCTTGCCCGCATAGGGCCGGCCGTATCCATTTTCGGTTCTGCTCGAACGCCTAAAGACCATCCTTGGTATGCAAAAGCCCAGGAAACCGGGGCACTACTGGTCAAATCCGGTTTTTCAGTGATTACCGGCGGCGGCGGCGGGATCATGGAAGCGGCAAACAAAGGCGCAGCCGAAGCTGGCGGCGTCAGCGTGGGCCTTAATATTGATCTGCCTCAGGAACAAATGCCTAATAAATTTCAGAATCTCTCACTTAATTACCGCTATTTCTTTGCGCGTAAAGTAATGTTCGTCAAGTATGCACACGGGTTTATATTCTTCCCAGGCGGCTACGGCACAATGGACGAACTTTTTGAATCGATGGTGCTTATCCAAACGCTCAAGCAGGCGCAGTTCCCCGTTATCATCATGGGCCGCGAATACTGGTCTGGCCTGATCAACTGGATGCGTGATAAAATGTTCCACGAATGGCAGAACGTCAGCCCGGAGGACATGGATATTTTCACAGTCGTCGACGAGCCGGCTGTAGCAGTAAAAATTATCGAAGACTTCTCCAAATCCAATGGATTCAGAGGCCTGGTGGAACCGCCGGGACTAAAACACCGCATGAAGGGCCCCGCTAGCCAGGAAGTGCAGGATCACTAGGATTTACGATTTAATGTTTTCGATTTATATTTGGGCAATTCGATCATCGACTGATTGCTGGAAAGTATGGAATGCGCCGAAAAATAAAATATATTTTTGTAGTGTGTTTACTTGTCCTTGCAACGATTATCGGGGCTCTCTGGTTTTTCGACAGTTATGGAATTATACATTCATCAGAGTACAAAGCTTATTTTCCTGATGAACCAAACCTGGTTGCCTCAGTTTATAATGAACGCGCAAACGAATACCTTGTTGTTGTCACAAACAAGACAAATTTGCATAGACTTGCATACCACTTTCTCAGCTCTGAAAAGGCATTGTTTTTAGCGAGTTTTTCAACTTACAAACCTTTTTTAAGATTTGCTATTGTTAGCTATTTGACTCTTAATGACAGTTGCGGTATAGGCTTAATTTCGTCTGATGTAAAACTGCTCGAAGATGGGGCTATTTCAGTCACAGCAAAAAAGTTTGAGTACGAAGAAGACCCCAACTGGGACAAGGAGCATATATTGTTCAAAAATATGATCCTTTCAAAATAATTATTCTCCTGTCAATTCAGTCAACTGCTGGGCAGCAAGGTAATGGTCTAACAAGCCCTGAACAGAAGGCCCGCCGAGATGCTGCCATGGCAGGATCTCCTCTGTCGAATATTGCCGCTGGGCCTGTGTATTTACATCAAATCCGTTATCTGCGAAAGCATTTCGCCAGATTTCCATATCAAATGCCTCATCCCACAAATCGAATTTGGCCCCGGCCCGGTATGCCGCCTCGATAACATTACACAGTCTCCTGTCACCCCGGCCTATTGCCGATTCGAGTATCGACTGATTATAGTTGTGGAACTTGAAGCTCACATATTTGATGCCAAGCTCTTTTTTGCGGGCCAGTATCAGCCTGCGGGCATTTTCAAAATATTCTCCGCTTTGCTGGGAAAGGTACTGGAAAGGCGTGTGCGTCTTTGGAACCAGCCAACTAACCGCTGCAGTGACTTCGCCGGTCTTGCCATCAATATTTTTACGCAGCCGGGCTATAGCGACACACAGATCTACGATCGCAAGGATGTCGGCTTGAGTTTCACCCGGAAAACCTACCATGAAATATAATTTCAGCGCGCGATAGCCGGCCCTGTAAGCCGCCTCGATACCTGCGAATAGATTTTCGTCCGTGAGTGGTTTATTGATCATCAGCCGCAAATTTTGCGAAGCCGCTTCCACTGCGATTGTAAGCCCGCTCTTTCGCACAGATGCCCCCAGCTTAGGCATAAGCGAAAGCTGCTGGTCCACCCTCAGCGAAGGCAGCGAAAGCCCAACCCGAAGCGGTGAAAAATATTCGTTCAGCCTTGTGACAAGTTCGCCCAATTCAGGGTAGTCCGCCGTCGAAAGGCTCAAAAGGCTTATCGTATCAAACCCCGTCGCATGGTACTGCTTTTTTGCGATGTCAACAATTCGCTCGATACTGCGATACCTGATCGGCCTTCTGCAAAAACTCGCCTGGCAGAACCTGCACCTGCCTGGACATCCTCGCATTATCTCGATGCTTACCCGCTCATGGACCGGCTGCAAATACGGCACGATAGGTTTTTGCGGCACATGGGCATTATCGAAATCACTCACGACAGCGCTGTGAAAATGATCGCGCATGCCGGCACTGGCGGCTTTGAATGAGACTATTTTTTCTCCGTCGTATTCGAATTCGTAAAGGCTCGGCACATAGGCCCAGTCAAATTTTTGAGCTACTTCGAGCAGGCTTTGGCTTTTTGTTTTGCCGGCCTGTTTCGCTTCGATGAGAAATTTGGCAAGCTCAACTACCGTCTCCTCCGCCTCGCCGAGTACGAAAAGATCTACGAAGTCGGCCACAGGCTCGCAGCAGTTCGCCATCTGTCCGCCGGCGATGACCAACGCGTCGCTTTCTTTGCGGTCCTTTGACCTAAGCGCAAGCCCTGCCAGGTCAAGCATCAGCAGCATATTCGTATAACAAAGTTCCGTGGTGAGGCTAAAGCCGATGACATCATAGTCTCGTAGCGGCTCCTTTGATTCCAGTGCGAAAAGCGGTATCTTGTTTTTGCGCAATAATTCAGCCGCGTCGATCCATGGCGTAAAACACCGGTGGGCCGCCACGTCTGCCATGGAATTAAGCACATCATAGAGTATCGCCAAACCCGTGTGGCTCATGCCGATCTCGTAAATATCCGGAAAGCAAAGGGCAAAGCTCAATTTGGCCGCGACCTTGGGCTTATTTATGCTATTGACTTCCGAACCTATGTACCGGCTTGGCTTGCGGACAAGATTCAGAAACTGTGTCTCGATCTGTTTTGTAAAATTATTCATCAATATTAGTCCTGTATTCAGCCGAGATTATACACCAATGCAGCATTGCATTCACCGCCAAACTGTGCAAAATCTCTATACAATACAACCCCACTATTTATTTCTATCCTCTTTGCTCTCTGCGGCCCTCGTTATCGCACCTAAACCCCAAAAAAAAAGGCACAGTAAAAACTGCGCCTTTCGCTTTTTCATGGACCACGATTTTAGTCCTGGTTAGGCTCGCCCTTTTGGGGACCTTTGCCTTTACCGTTCATTTGGTTTTCGTGCTGTACTCTCATTTTTTCGAATTCCGCCTTTTGCTTGGCCGTCAGGATATTATCCATTTCAGCTTTATCTTCTTTCCTCAGGGCCTCGAGCTTTTCACGCCTCTGATCCGGAGAAAGGCTTTTATCTTCCATAATAGCTTTGGCCTGCTCACGTCTTTTTTCCATTTGAGACTTGATCTTAGCCTGCTGTTCTTCTGTTAGGCCAAGTTCTTTATTCATTCTCTCAGCCATTGGGCCGCCGGGACGCATGCCGGAATGACCCATAGGAGGCCTGTTCATATCGCCGCGTTCGCTCTTGAGCTGCTCCATTTTCTTCTGCTGCTCAGGGGTAAAAAGTTTCTTTATTTCTTCCTGATTCTGTTTCCGCAGTTCGCTTATACGCTCTCTTTTTTGGTCAGGGGTTAGATTTGCATCATTTCTTACGGCTCTTACCTTTTCCATCATCTGCTGACGGATAGGCCCAATTTTCATCTTCTGCTCTTCTGTCAAATTCAGTTCACCCATCGCAGTTTGCCTTTGACCATCGCCATTTTGCCCGCGGAACTGCTTATCCGTTTTTGCGTTTGGGTCACCTGCCGCGAATGAAAAACTGGCGGCGACAATTAATGCTGTAAAACCAACCACAACAGATCTGATGTTCATAGCCAATCCTTTCAAAATTTTCTTTGTTTGAATTTAAGTTATAAACGAGCGCAAATCCAGCTTTATTGCAAATTATTGCGTAATTATTGATGCGGCACGGCTTAAGATCGACTGGTTTGGCCTGATAGACGATTCATCAACGTTTTTAACCGCTGCTTCGAGACAATATAGTGCCAGCAGTATATATTCATTTCGCGACTCCCCCTGGCTTTGCAGCACGCCGCAGCAGTGGGACAGTATGCTCGATACAGGATTTTGGGATTCATACGGTAAGGCCCGTATAAGCTCAATCATTAGCTTGAGGCCGTTTTGGATGTCCTCCTTTGCAAAATCCAGGGCAGCGGATTCAGCAAGTGCTGCTATTTCGGGGTGGGCCTGCTCTATTGCCGCCATTTCCTTTCGGATAACGAGCATTTGCTGGCCTGTCGCGGTGCAAAAATCAAAACGAAGCCGACGCCAAAGGTAAATATACCTGCTTTCGTCGCCGACTATGCGAGCAAGGGCAAGGGCCATCTCATTTTTCAGCATTTCGTCTGTAAGTGATTGAAAAAACTCAAGCATCTCGTCCAAAACAGCCGCTGATCGCATTTTCCCAAGTGCCTGTGCGTACGCAATTTTAAGACCGGGGTTTATTTCCGACCTGAAAAGCTCGATTATTTGTGGTATCGAGCCGGTATCGGCTAAGGTGGCAAGAGCACGGGCGCTGCGTGCGCGTAAGATAGGAAGATCGCCGTTTAACATTTCCCGCAGTGGAATGATCGCGCTTTTGTCCCCCAGCTTGCCTAAAGCCCATGCGGCATGGGCACTAAGGTCAGGTTCGTTGCCGCCTAGCACCAAAAGCAGGGCGTCTACGAGCTGGGCTGATGGTTTCATGTGCGCTATCGCGATAATCGATTCATAGCGGACGTTAAAACTTGGGTCGTTGAGGGCTTCCATAAGCTCTGTATTGCTCATTGGGCTGCTGGAATAGCCCAGCTGTTCGGTAATGGATACCCTTTGCTGTTCGTCCGCTGCTCGGTAATAACGCATTATTGACCCGGCCGCCGTTAGAGGGTTGCCCTGGAAGAACAGGCCGACAAACTTTCGCATCGGCATTGCGCCGTCTGCCCGCACTTTGCTCAAGATCAAGGCACCGCAAATAAAAACGAGGATTGCTGATATCCAAAGCAAGGTGAACTGGTCGAAATTGAAGAAAAGGAACTGACCTTTGAAATTGGAACAGTTTTTAAGCAGTAGCCCGCCAAGAATTGGGCCCGCAGCACTGCCAAGCCCGATACTGGCATAATAAACGGCCATATATGCGGTCTTTTTCTGGATCGGAACGGCACTGACATTGAGATATCGGTTGAAACCTATTGTCCATGCGATGTTTGACGTGCCCATAATAAAAGTGGCGCAAAAGCCGGTAATTAATGCCATTTCACCCCGTGGCATCAGTAAGCAAACCAGTGGAAATACCATCCAGAGGAATATTCCAAAGAGCATCACTGGTTTTGAGCCGTACCTGTCCGCCGCCCAGCCCCAGATATATCCCAGCAGCATGCCGCCTAAAAAGCCGCCTATATCAAGCCATATCACCTGTCCGGTGGGCAGGCCGATCTGTTCTTTCATATAGATAGGAAAAAACGCCTGCATTGCAAGGCTTGGGATGGAAACAACTGCAAGTCCTGTCATAAATCGGCGATAATTGGGCTCTTTTAAAGATTCCCACATGCCGGAATAATGCCAGGTATAGGGCCTGCTTGATCTTACTGGTGCTCCGCCGGGAACAAAAGACCAGCACCATAGCGTAAAAAAGGCTGCCGCAATGCCGATGCTTATGAGAAAAATGAACGTGTTGATGCCCGGCCACCGGCGGACCGCAAAACCGGCAACAGCTACTGTTATGATGCTCACCAGCATCGAGAGGAAGTTGTTTATGCCGAAGAACTTGCCGCGAATGGCATTTGGGATAATTTCCTGTGACCATGGAAAAATAGCGGTTTCGGCAATAGCCCGGCAGCAGGCAAATGCAAGGACGGCACAGGCGACCCATAGAAAAGTGGCGTTTCGGCCGTAGTAATTATATATCAGCGGGGTAAAAAGCAGGGCCCCGCCGCAGAGGATACGAAAGAAATAGAAGAGCAGGAACGTTCTTTTGAAGCCGAAGCGTTCGGTTAGCGGCGCCACCAGCAGTGCAAGCAGACCGCAAAGCGGCAACATGGATGCGATAAAGCCTATGCGGGCCTTGTCGAAGCCGAGTTCGTTGAGGAAAAGGATAAAAACCGAGCCGTATGCCGCTGTGAACCAGAAAATCACATTTAGCGCGTTGCCGGTGTACTGCCAGGGCAGTTTCCTAATCTTTTCGAGGGTTGTCAGCTCCCCAGCCATCGTTTTGTCACTCATAAGCAATAAAGTACGAAGCTGTAATGATAATAGGCGAGGAAATTTACGCAATAGAATTACAGTTGCAAAAGGTTTTTGACTTGCCGCCGCAAGAGGAGCTTACCGTACTAAACCTCTAATTACTGATCACATTTTGCTCTGTAGTGGCACGGTCTAGCGCAGCTAGGCCGTGTTCCTTTTCAGTTGGTCGTCTTAATTCCCTCCAAAGGGCTAAAATTCGATAGCCCAGGCCAAGCAACGCGCAGCCCCTAATCACTAATCCTAATCCCACCCTCAACCAACCCGCGCACCCCTTGCACTGCCCCCTCCATTACCCCGCTTCCATACCGCACCCATACCGCGCTCCACCCTCATAACGGGCTATGGTGAGTCCATAATTACCCCAAAAACCGCATTGCTGTCCAGTAAAACGCAGTTTTCTTCAATTTGAGATCTAAAATTTGAAATTTTAAATTTCGTTCAACTTGCGCAAGTTTTTTAAAAAATTGCAAGTCTCATTTAACTTCGGCGCCGGCGATAGTGAAGTTGCCGAAGGTGGCGACCATTGAGAAAAACTGTTCGGGGTCGCCGTTACCGGTTCCCATGGTAATTCTTGTTGGCCCCACGGCATGGCGGGTCGCGTCGAAATCGATCCATGTATCGCCGATAAGGCATTGCGTCCAGGCGTGTCCGACGAAAACGTCTTTGCGTAAGCCGAATTCATCGACATAGAGCAATCCGAACGCGACTTTGGAAGGTATTCCGGCGGCCTGGCAAAGGGCGGTCATCAAGACTGCGTGCTCGGTGCAGTCGCCCTGGCGAGACTGCGCGACTTCGGTTGCGGAGGCATAGCCGACAGAGTAATTTTTTTCGGAGATGTAGCTGCGCACGAATTTTTCAATATTCGCAGCCGCGGTGGCCGCATCGGTTGCCCCGGCGACGGCTTTATCTGCCAGGAGCTTGATATCCTTATTATTGCTCTGGACATAAAGAGAAGGTTTCAAAGCTTTGAGCGCGTTTGGATCAGAGCCGGCGTAAGGCATTTTTATGCCTGGCTTAGGGCTTTGCCGCGTTACCGTGAGAATGGTTTGGGGCCCAGCCGAGGTTACAGCCTGGGCACAAGTGGCTGGGAAGGATAGTTTTGAGCCGTTCTTGGAAACAATGGTGTATTTGACGGATGCTGCTGAAGTCCCGTTTTTAAGCGAAACGGGGCAGGGAACCATCGACTTATCGATGAAATCCACAACATCATTTTTGCTCAGTGCAAACGCTTTATTGCACGCCATAAGTTCGATATTAAAGCCCATTGCAGGCGTGACGAATTTTTGCGCAACAAGTTCCGAATCCAGATATGCGGTTTCAATCATCTCTCCGCCAGGCATATTT
>Ga0208789_1000501_pt1 | contig 36251 bp, 40 predicted proteins | sample Methanotroph_Enr_FD_187368 | JGI IMG/M metagenome (GOLD analysis project Ga0208789, IMG submission 187368) | Enriched soil microbial communities from Old Woman Creek wetland in Ohio, USA - Methanotroph_Enrichment_5 (SPAdes) (version 2) | ecosystem: Environmental > Terrestrial > Soil > Wetlands...
GATATAGCCGGCCAGTTCAGTTCGCTCGACCTCCGCTCTATAATGCAACTCTCTCAAAAGTCTTCCATCTCAGATACAGCATTCTCAAAGAACATTAATTCATTCTTCTCAATTCAAGACACACACGTTCTGGGGCTTTGCAGCGGGCGGGTTTTAAATCGTCCTGCCGTGTCAACCCGTCCATAAAATTCATTAATTATCCATTCGTTTCAAATTTTTCCCGCACCCCGCCTGGTGCAAAGCCCCTGTTATGGCCTGGCCTTTTATAATTGAACATATAAATAGTAACCTCTTGAATTCTTAGAATCATACCATAAGTCGATAACATGGTTTGCTGTAGTGTCAAAACGTGACCAATGTAAGTTTAGAGTATCAACAAACATGCAGTCCCACCATTTAAATTTTTGTCCAACTCCAATTGGAATATCGTTTGGATCTTTTTGAATTTTTTTCAATTTGTGTTCATTAATGATTCTATTTATTGTGGAAATGTCACATGAAAAACTGAACTGATATAATGGCTCAAAACCGAGTTCGTCAGCGAAAAAATATATATCTTTTACATCATCAGTTTTAGGAACATCAATAATACTTTTAAACCCACGAATATTACCTTTTGTGTCTGGTGTGTCAATACTAAAATTTGTGCAAGACAGAAAAGTCATGATAGTAAAACAGGTTATTATTCGTAATAGTCTCATATCTTTGATTTTAAGCTTGGCCATAACTTACTTATTTATGCACCTTTGTTCTTGATAGCTCTTGAACATTGATGACTTTATAGACCATTATGTTCTTTTATATATCACTGTTTTACTAACTCCAATCCATAAAAGTATTATATTTTTGTATCTAACAAAATTAAGTGTAAAAAAATGTTTGCAAGGTTAAATTGCGCACGGAACATAGATCGGATATCATTTTTTTTCAACTCTGGGCAAATTGCATTACCTCGGTGTAAACACAAAACACTAAAACCCCATAATACTATTTTATGCATTAGGTCGTAGGATGTTGCTCAACACGGCTTCATGTTGGGCTAGCGCTATACGGAGCCTTAACTATTGGGAGTAGTTAATGTGATATTTTTCTAATTGTTCGTCGAGTCTTCGTATACAAGGAGAATCTGGGTCCTCAATATTAAAACAATCTGGTAGTATTGAATTATTAGATTTGAGCTTCTTAATCAATATTCCTCTATTCTCTTTTTTCGTTAAGTCAATCTTTGAACCTATAATTAGCTTTTTTAACGCATGCAAAATTTCATTTTCACAATCATGCGGTTCTAGTGGAAAATCATTGTCAAATTTTTCAGAACGATTACGTATGATATTTCTTTCTCGTGATAAATTTGATATTGTAAACCTCAAATCACGAAGCTCATCTAGTATATAATCCTCCTTTGTTACTACAGTTGTATCTAATTTCGCCACAGTAAATTTCCCAAAATGTTTTAAAAATGTTGAAAAATTAGGATCTTCATCAGCCTTCTTTATAGTCCCAATAATTTTACTGGACAACTCTTTCTTAAAATCCACGATTTTGTTAAATCTCAAATCTCTTGGATAAGTAAGATGTTCTATTGGTGAAGTATCAAAGGAATAGGAAGTCTTATCATCTTTTACAATTATTGTCGGCTTATCGAAAGCTAATCGCATACCAAGTTCAAACATTACATTTGGATTTTTACCGCTAACATCACATACGATAATTGGATTGTCATAAATATTTTGAATTATCCTTTTTTGAATAATACCAATATCATCAGCATTACTGACCAAGTTAGGTTCATAACCTGCCATTTCTATTGTCTCAAATATTATATTTTTTACATCAATCCAATGTTGTTCACTACATCCATCAAGTTGAGAAATTGGCATTATAATTCCACATTTAGGAATACTTTTTTTCTCTATGTTTTTAGTTTCCTTTTTAGTATTTTCCATATTATGTTTTTTAAATTACAACTAATGTAATAGCGTATTATTCATTGCTACAGTGCAAATATAATAATATTTTACATTCATTTGAAAATAAGCTTCTAAGAAATATAATGGTAGAAATTGAATGGTGAGTAAAACCTGATATGTGCATTACATGATTAGCGCAAAAACGTCCCAGTGATTTTATTAAAAATCAAAAGCACAAATATTTCTAATGGATGCCAAAAGACAGGTGTGATTATCTTAGAGGGTGAAAATTCTTTGGACGGAAGAGTAATCATGCTTTTTGGCGAGTGGGCGCACTACTTTTTAGTGTATCGTTATGATAATAGATGTTGGAAAGTACTTCGGCTGCGCTCAACAGAACTGAAAGAGAGCTTCCTCGACAGTAATTGCTGCCAAAGATGCTTACTCGATTTAATCCGTTTTATAACAAATAATTATTCTTTATTTATTATAAATATCATCTTTCGTGTTTCTATAAGAAATCCTGAACAAATATTATTAACATCAATTTGTGCAATTTCATCAATATTAAATATATCACTTTCTGTATCTGTTGTCCTACGATATAAAAGACTATAATATTTACATAATTTGCTAGTATTAATAGATTTAACTTGAAATATATCAATCGTCTTGGAGAATCTATCAATATACACTTTAAATTTACTTAAAAGATCCAGCAGTGTTTGTAACTCAATATTGGAATCTTGCATTTTTTTTTCAATAGATGTAATCTCTTCTTCAATTTTCTTAATATCTGAAATGATGTACTCCTTCTCAAACCTTTGAGCCGTTAATTTTTTCGAGATGTACCATCCTAGCCAAATTGCGATAGCAGCGGAAATTATAAGGCTTAATATTTCTATTGGATTTACTTCGTTTGTTAAAACAGCAGTACTTAACCACGATTGGGCATATAAAAAACGAGAAAATATATCAAGTATAATAAATAAAATAATAACAAGCGGAATGTAGATTATATTTTTGCCCATATTTCATCTTCTATATATTTAACATTCCATGCAAAATTATCTGTATGAAAAACTATTGTGTCTTTAACTTCTGTAACATTATGATTACGAGCTAATTCACCAAAAGACTGGTCTAAAAAAGAACTTCCATAACCTTTTGTTCCATCTAAGTAAATATGTAATTTAACATTTTCTTCTCTTGCCTTTTGATACTTAGGCAGAAGTAATATATTATAAAACGCTTCTCCAGAATATAGTCCAAGCTTTATCCAACGGCCACCAAGCTTATTACTAAAATCAGAAGATATGACTATTTTCAATTCCTCCATTGTTCAAAACATTTTTTGTCAATTGTCCAACTATAATAAGTGCCAACAAAATTACGATTATTTGACGACATAAATTGATTATTCCTAAAATGTAAAGATACATTATTTGAAATTAAAACAAAGTTCGAGAAGAATCCTTTTTCAATCATTAATCTTAATTGTGGCAAGCCCCTTCCTCTATTAGTTTCTTTAGTCGAAGATCCAAGTTTGGCATAAAGGGCATGTAAAATCACAAACTTATTTTGTAGAAAAAAATATTTAATTGGCAAGCCTGCCTTTTTATGAGAATTAATTATACCTAACCCCATGTCAACAAATGTGTATTTAATTTCCTTATTTTTCTGATCAATTTCGTGAGTTAGCCACCAATTAATATTTTTATTCTCTATTCCATGTTCAACTGCATTTGCAATTAATTCAATAAGAAATTCATTAAAAGGAATAAAATATTCTTTAATACCAATTTTTTTTAAACCACTAACAATTGAATCAACAATGTTTAGATTTAATAATTTAGCTTTCTCAGATTCATCTAGCTTGTTAACGGTTATGTCTTTGTTAACATGGACCAAATCCATTGAACTTAAAAGTAATTCCTTGACTTTCTTTCCTGTTGGAAGTTTCCCCCGTCGGTATATTTTATTATGCTTTGTAATTATAGATTTTTCAAGTTGAGCAATTAAAACCATTAAATCTCCCTTTGAGGTTATTTCTAATCTTGAAAAATCTATAGCTAATGAATCTCTATTTGGAATTACTAATTTAATCAAGGTTGAAATTGAGTTCTTCAAACTATTATTTTTTAATTCAAACGTAATAGGTATTTTAATAATTTTCATTATATTATTATATATATTTAAGTAGTTTCAACTTTTCATCATTTAGAACACAGAAATATTATTCTGTAAAACTGATTCTATATTTAATTACCGATTTCGAAGCCTTTGTCCATCAAACCGCACTGATCTTTAATAAAAGTCAAAACCTGTCTTTAACTTAAAATCTACAATTAGCAATAGGGTGGTTTGTTTTCAGTGCATTAATTATTTCTTATATGCTCTATCATGCTTTCAATTGTACCTGCATGTCCACTATTTACGTTCCTAGGTTCTCCATTTCTAATGGTTTTATCAAGTATAAAAGTTTTTTTCAATTCATAAATTCTATACTTAACGCCCGAATGTTTAACTGCGTATATACAGTTATTTTCATTTTTCCAATCTACTGCTTTGCTTTTATACATAATTAGCTTACTCAGAAATTCAGATGCGGAACCATATCTTTTTGATAAATGAGGAGAAGTTGCTGTTTTAATAATTGATTTAAGTTTTTTATCAATATAAATCGGCAAACTATTATAATCCAATAATTTATCCCTTAGTATTTTATTATTAATTATACTTTCAATAAAACTATGTTGTTTAAAAGTATCTTTTATTTTTAAAGCTTTTTGATATTGAGATTGCGTCAGCCAATCGGCAATTGCAATAGGAAAAAAACCGCCTAACAATTGGAAAAGTATCAATCCAGTCTGATATATATCGGATTGGAAATTATAGATATTATTTAGTACAGCTTCTTTAGGCCTATACATCAAAGAGTTTTTTGATGCAATAATATCAGATTTTTGTGAAGGAATATGCTTAATTGAACCAAAATCTGCAATAATTGCTCTATTTTGAACATTATCTATTAAAATATTATTAGGTTTTAAATCACGATGTACTAATCTATATGGTTTTTTATGCATTTGAGATAAGCCCTTTAAAATATCTTGAATGATTTCTATTGCAGAAAAAGTACTAATTGCTGTACTTCTAAAATAAGAATCTAAATCGCCACCGCAAATTTCAGGTGTTAGGAAATAGGCGTATTTATCACTAATCATTTTTGCATCATGAACCTTTAATATATTAAGATGGTTTTGTGATAATTCGCGCATTATTTGAGGTTCTTTGTGCGATAAGCCACCTATATCAACATAATAAAATTTTAATGCAACTCTTTCATTGAAAATATTGTGTCTCCCAAAATAAACAAACCCATTACAACCAACATTAGAATAATTGTCAATGGAAATATCTTTTTGCGTTGATACAAAATCTTTTACAACCTGTTCTACTTCATCATCATTAAAAGTATTCATTTTATATTTTGAAGTAAATAATATGCTAATTCCAATGCTGGTTTTTGATACTTATGTTTTGAATTCAAGGGTGAAATATTTTTTGAAAAGTAGGCTTTTAATGTTGATGGGGAGACGAAAACAATTTCTTGGTTATACGTTTGAATTAATGCCTCAACTTTTGAAGAAACTGCACTTACAGGATACCGTCCTTTTTTATTCAATTTAATAACACCAATTATATTAGGGCAAATTGTATCTAATACAGATTTAACTAATTCCATAAACTCCCAAATACTTTGAGATTCTTCATCATTCTCTAATACAATCTTTTTCAAATCTTCGGTTACTTCAAGCATACCATCATCATATTTTTCGATACTCATAATGATCGCCTGATTTTTATCAATTTCAATTCCGCAAATTCTCATAATATATAATATTTTTTTGCATTGCATACAAATTATCTATAATTGCGCCTCAATGGTTGAAAGATAAAATTACTATTTATATCATACCACTTATTACACATTTTTTTCCCATTATATTGCAAATTACACCCCCCAAAAGTATAATATTTTTGTATCGAAAGATAATATGTATAAAAATATTTCATGTTTGTAGGTAAAAATTTTGGATACAGCTTCACCAGGACTGCATTTGTAGGAAATACTTAGAGTCCTTGAAGGATAGGTGGTAAGGTAGATGTGGAGCGCAAGATGGACTTGAGATGTGTGGAAGGCGGGCTTCCGTGCAACACGGCTTCATGTTGGGCTGCGCCATACGAAGCCTTAACTATTATGCGTTCGGCTTTTTTATTTTGGTAATCTTGTTCTTATTCTTTGTTGCATTTCTCCCTTTCGTTTGACATTTAAAACCTTTGCAGAAGTTGTCATTGCATTAGTCAAGCAATCGTTGTAATTTTTATTGTTTTTACAATCATGTTCTAATTCAGCAAGCATAATATAGGTGTCAGAAATCATCATATTATTTGTATCATTCGAGGTCAATTTAAGATTCAAAGCTTCCTCAAACTTTTGTCTGCCTTTCGTAACTTCTCCATTCTCAAAAAAGAAGATTCCATAACCTCGAAGATTCATGTGTCTAATTGGCAAAGATATTGACTTTGCTATTGTCTCTTCCCAATAATATTCTGCTTTTTCTTGGTCACCAATAGAAAAATAGGAGCTTGCAAGTAAGCAGCAGTCTATTTCTGTTACAAGCTTGTCATAATTATGAATAAGAAAGTCAGCATTGGATATTAATAAACGTTTCTGAGAATTATAATTTCTTTTTAGTCTGATAATATCCTCAATATTTTTCGATGTCGAACTTAGTTTTGCCGTTTCAAGATTAATTCTTGAAATATTTTCCAAAGTATCTGTCAAGGACTTTCTAATAGTTCTTTTTGTTTCTTTTCCTTTCTGAATGAAAGTCACAATAAGAGAAACAAGCGAAATGATAATTGCAGCTCCGCTTATAATAATTACTATTACGTCTTTTATTTCCATGCTTTATTTTTTAAGTTGATGCTTAACGCTTTGGGGCTTGCTAAGGTCGGGGAATTCGAAGTGGTTTCTTTTCTTATTACATTAGCGTTTGATAAATGAACTGTACTGTCCTAAAACCCAGCTGCCCCGTTGATAGCAAGCCTTTGTTATGGGCAGGTTTTTATTCAACTTTTTCTAATTCAGATATGTCAGCGTTACACATTTTAGTCCCGATAGTAGCATAGTCGCCACTATCACATGTTACAATTGTCCCAGTGATATTAAGTATTATTAATACCCCCTAAAATTCATCTTTTTTCTTGTCTTTAAAACGTACACGGTCATTTACTTTAAACATAGTGATAGTATTTGTCATTATAGATTTTTTAATTAATATTCACAAGTCAAATAACATTTAATTTTTCTGTGTATCTGTCTTTTCCGAGGATTTCTTTTTATTACTATTCTTTTTATTTATGTCATTTTCATAAAATTTTGAACTATCAGTTATACCTGCATAGTTTCTGAAATAATGACAATGTATCATTGGGAGAACTTTATCAATATCATTAAATATCTTGTCTTTATATTCAAATTCATATTCCTGATTTAATCTTTTAAAAAACCGTACTAATTGTCCAACTAAAGTACTTATTACTTGAATCTTTGATAATGATTTTTCTATATCTCCTTTTTTATGAGGAACATTACTATATTGAAAATCATTATAATCAACACATAGATTTTGGGCTTGGTCAATAAGTGGATTGAGTATAGCTTGAAGATCTTCACATCTTATTTTACAGTAGTTTTTAGTGATAGATTTAATTTTATTTGCTCGAATACCTTGATAAATCGCATATATTAGTCCTAGTATACCAACTGAGAGACTTATTATGTCAACCAAAGTTAAATTTCCAATTTCCATTCCTTGTTTTTTTAATATGAAATATCTTTCTTTACGTTTGATAGTTTTTTTAAAACTTGCCTATAACTTACTTATTGATGCAACTTTTTTCATGATAACTCATAAACATTGATGACTTTATAGGTTATTACACTCTTTTTATATATCTCTGTTTTAACAACTCCACCCCCAAAAGTATAATATTTTTGTATCGAAAGATAATATGTATAAAAATATTTCATGTTGATAGGTTAAAAATACTGATATAACTTAACCGGGACTGCATTTGTCGGAATTACTCCGCGCCGATGAAGAATTCTTGGCAAACTCAAAGACCTGGATGCTTGGGTACGCAATCGTTTGTCTGTATTTGGAAGTATTGGAAGTAACCGGAACGGAAAAGGAAAAACCTGATTCGTTTTGAGGTCGATCCAGATCACGCCTATCAATGGAGCAGAACAAGGAAAGTTGGCTGGGCTGTTGCTCAATGTCCAATCCTTGTTACAAAGATTTCCATAGAACGTCTTGGCAAAAGAGGGTAAGAGGCGATGCTCGATCTTTACATTCAAATTGCCCCACATCTTAATGAACCCCCGCCTGAATGACGCAGTCGGGCAGGGCTGTATGCGAGGCCCGCATGTACAGTGGTGTGAGAGGCGCTCCCCGTCAGTCTCGGCTGGCGGTTCCGTCTACTCGATTATGGGTAGCTTTATTGAAGCTTGTCCCTTAATGCAAGAGCAATAAAATTTGTCAAGTCTGGTCTATAAACATCTTCTACCCAAGTTCTACATAGCGCTCTCCATAGTTCATTGCCTCCGCAAATGATATTATCGGCAACTGATTTATTCCAGTCGTGATGATCAGGTAATGTCATTGCAGTTTGACAATGATTAACTAAATCAGAATGAGACCTTGCTATTATTCCAGCTACCCTTGGAAAGCCAATATTATTCAAAGCATCGTATACAACTCTTTCGGGAGCATCATTCCCCGGAAGAATAAGGCAGCCCTCCGAAGGGTCTTGATCTCCGTCTAATAATACAATTGTTGCCTTAGGAAATCTGTTTTGATGATTCATTAAACCCAATGATTTGCCAACATTCGCAGCACCGTATGGAATTATTTGAACCCGCGATAATAAAGATAAGTCTGCTTTAGCAATCATTTCTTCAACAAGAATTTTTGCTGAACTATCCTCAACGTAAATATCTATTTCAGGATAATTGTCTTCGTCCATTCTAGATAATGCAAACTCGGAACTAACACCATGAACAACCTGTTTAGAGCCTTGGTCTTTTAATATTTGGATTCTTGCATAGATTGGTAATTCATCAAGAATATAAGGTGAATGTGTGGTTACAATAAATTGAACATGTTTTAAACGACTTATTTCAGCTAAGTCTCTCATTAATCTCCTCTGTGCTCTTGGATGAAGCGATGTTTCAATTTCGTCTATTAAAACTATGCTATTGTTTGGAATGTCCAAAGATAAAAGCTCAGTGATTGTTGTTTCTCCAGCGCCTTGATGAAATCCAGAATATTCAGTCCCATCTGTTTGCAAAACCGGCACCTTCCTGTTTGCATCGATATTTGTTGTTGATTGCTTAGCAAGGGTGTATGTTTTTCCGACAATTGATGATAAACGATCTAAATTTGCTTGGTCAAATGCCTCTGCGGTTGCCTCAGTATATTGTCTTTTAGCCAATCTTGAATAACCAGTCTTTGAATAAATCGGTAAAATTCTTTTTAAATCAAGAAATCTAACTGATCTTTCACGTCTTGTTTCAATCCCTCTCCATCTCGTTGTTGGTTTTCTTACTGAAACAATTCTAGAAGTTGTACCTTCCTTAACAGATCCTTTTATTTCAATTCCTGTGAGTTCTTCCCAAGCTGTATCGGGGAAAAAATTTGATGCGAAATAACCAGTGTCTCCAGTTGGTGGTTTATATAATGCTGCAGCGCCTTGAATAATGGTGCTCTTGCCCATTCCATTTTCACCAACAATTGCAACGATAGGAAATTTAAACTCAATTCTTTGACCAGCCCATCCCCTCAGATTTGTTAATTCTAAATATTCAAGATGTTTTGGAAATTGTCCGTTACTCCAGTTGTTTTCTAATCTTCTGATTTCTCTAGATAGTGTCATAATATCTTTTAAAAGTACCCATAACGGTCGTTGCTATGCGACGCTGGGGAAATCGAAGCTATGTTCTTATCAACATGCACAAAGTTATAAAAAAAGATGCGCATTTGACTTAACAACTTAAACCCCAGTGACGTATGAGCCCATGTGGGCAATAGTTATTAATAATCAGCAATTATCTGTTCAGTTGAACAAATCTTACTAAAAAGAATATCAAGTTCCCTTGCAGTACAATTATCGGCATAGTTATTCCGTAAATAATTAATTATTTCAGGAATTTCTGATGTCTTATTTACTATAATATAAGAAATGTCAACTGCTTTAAATTTAATACGACAATCCTTTATTTTATTATTATATTTATCTTTATCAGCCTCATATGCATCCAACTTAATCGAGAAGTATGCTCCATTTAATAAACTTGAATCTGGTATTAATCGCCATTCTCTTTCGTCATAAAATCTATAATCTTTTTTATCAATTCCATTTCTTTTTAAAGGACCTGAATAATTCTTAGCATAGCTCTTAATTTGCAAGATTTCACTTTTTTGTTTAGAAGTCAAGTTCGTATCATCCTTTCTTCTTTCTTTAATCAATTCATAAACACTTATCGCAAAAAGAGATTTCTTATCAATGTATAAAACTGGATTAACACCATTTTCAATTGCCCATTTTTTTGATAATCCTATTCCATACATTCCATAGGCATCAAAATGTTGTATCGAATCAGACAAAGGGATGTCGCAGAAAGAAACCATAGGATGTGCAGCATGAGAAGAACCTCTAGCTAATACTAACTTTTCACTGCAATATTTTATTCTAAATCCTTCATTTAAAATTCCCTTTATTGCGGCTAAAGAATCTGTATAATGAATAATTGAGTCTGTACTTATTGCCATTTTTCTAGTTTATCAAGTGTTATGTTGTTGAACTCGCGTTGCTGTCTCATAATTATTGCCAACTTTCTTATATATGCAATATTGTTGTTGATAGCTTACTAATGTAGATAGCTTTGTACAACATTTTTCCGAACTCGAAACCCTATATCAATAATTCCACCCCGTAAAAGTATAATATTTTTGTATCGAAAGATAATATGTATAAAAATATTTCATGTTGGTAGGAAAAAATTTTGGATACAGCTTAACCGGGACAGCGTTTGTCGATTTATCCCGCGTCTTTTAATAATGGATTGTAAAATAGGAGCGGGGAGCAGCTAAAATAGGGGAGGATAGGAGAGGGATTGGGCTTTTGCAGAGGTACACGGTCGCGGGGTGCACCGGGAGCTTTTCTGTCAGCCCTTCTGAAACCCGCATCAAGGTTGGGGGAGGCTAGTCCTTGTTTTTTTTCAGGTCTTTGTTGTAGTTCTTCAGGAATTTGCCGAAATCTTTATCTTTTTTCCGGCGCTCGGCCTGGGAAGATTCAAAGAAGGCCTTTTCGCGTTCCATTTTTTGGTAGTTCTCGTAGGAGGCTTTGTCGATGGTACCTGCTTCGAGGGCTTCAAGGACGGCACATCCCAATTCATTGGTATGGGTGCAGTCTTTAAATTTACAATGTTGGGAGAGGTCAATAATCGTGTCGAAGGTGATTTCTAACCCGCTGGTGGCATCCGCAATGCCCACTTCACGCATCCCGGGATTGTCGATTAAGATCGCGCCATTTTCCAATACAATTAATTCCCTGTGGCTGGTAATGTGCCGCCCACGTTCAGTGTGCCGGCTGATGGCATCGGTCCGCATGATGTCCTTGCCGGAAAGGTTGTTGAGCAGGGTCGATTTTCCAACCCCCGAAGAACCCAGCATGCAGTAGGTTTTTCCTTTTACCATGAAGGGCGTGAGGCTGTCGTACCCATCGTGCGATTCATTACTAATGGCAATCACCGGAATGTTTTTAATGCGGTCCGTTATATGAGCCATGTGCTCAGCAAGCTGCAGCTCCGTTATTAAGTCGATCTTACTGAGCAGGATGATGGGACTTACCTTCGATGCGTTGCAAAGGGTGAGGTAACGCTCGAGCCGGTTGATGTTGAAATCGCGGTCGACGGCTTGTACGATGAGCGCGTAATCGATGTTGGTCGCAATGACCTGAACCTCGCCAAACTGGCCAACAGCCTGCCTTTTAATCATCGAAAACCGCGGGAGTATCTTATGAATGATGGCCAGGTCAGCATCATAAATAGTCAGCGCCACCCAATCGCCCACGGCCGGAAAATCTTCACGGCTTTTCGCCGTAAAACGCATGTTGCCCAATATCTCCGCTTCAAACTCACCCCTGGTCGTCATGACTTTGTAGCGTTCCTTATGTTCCTCAACCACCCTTCCTATCTCAAAATCCTGAAGGTGATTGTTGGTGATGAATTGCTCAAATTGGGGGGTGTAGCCGAGGTCTTCCAGTTGCATGATTGGGTGTAGGTTTTTTTTAATAAAAATTGGGTTCAAATATAGGGAAAATTTTGGTTCTATCAGCCCCTATCCCGACCCTAATAGCCCCTATCCCGGCCTTTCCCCAAACGGGGAAAGGTGACGGTATAGCTATTGGCAGCAATCTGTGGTATAGCTTTTAGATAGTTTCAATCCAAAATTATATTAGTAAAAATTCATTTTGATCCAGGTTCAAAAACCATTTCATTTGACACTACTATTTGATCGGAGAAACGACCTTATCAGCCCCTATCCCGGCCTTTCCCCAAACGGGGAAAGGTGACTGGGTGTCTGTTGGCGGTGCTTTTTGGTTGGGGTTTGAGATAGCTGCTGTTGTTAGCCATTATCCCGGCCCTAACAGCCCCTATCCCGGCCTTTCCCCAAACGGGGAAAGGTGACTGGGTGTCGATTGGCGGAACTTTTTAGTGCAGTTTTTAGATAGCTGCTGATTTAAATATAATGAATGAAAATATTATTTCAGGTTCAAAACTATATCATTTGACACTACTATTTGATCGGAGAAACGACCTTATCAGCCCCTATCCCGGCCTTTCCCCAAACGGGGAAATGGTTATTTAAAGACACAGAATCCTGTGTCTCTACATTTTTCTGATTTATTTCAAAATCCATGTCATTTCGCACAATACCTGGATCGGAGAAACGACCTTTCCCCGTTTGGGGAAAGGGCAGGGATAGGGGCTGTAAGGACAGGGAAGGGCTGTAATGGCAGGCGTAGGGGCGATAACTTCAGATGAAAAATAGTTATTCGCCTGATGGTTGATCTGTCAGATCTATGATCTGCACTAAAGAGATTGAACTTTTATTTTTCTTAAGAATGGAATATTCATAATTGCCAATAACAATCTTCTCTCTTATTGAAGGTATTCTGCCGAATTCCAAAATCAGGTAACCCGCCAGGGTTTCATATTGTTCGTCCTTTTTAATGGGGTGGGGCAGAAAATCATTAATATCATCAATAGGAGAAGAGGCAATAACATGGTAAATTCTGTCGCCCACTTTTTCAACTATTGAAATTTCATTATCGTACTCATCCTGGATTTCGCCGACTAATTCCTCCAAAATATCCTCCATGGTAATGATTCCTTCTGTGCCACCAAATTCATCAACGACTAATGCCATTTGTTGGTGTTTTATCTGAAATTCATTGAGTATCTGGCCAATACTTTTTGTTTCAGGAACAACATACATATTTCTCATAATGCTACGTATGTTAAATAGTTCTTTTTTCCGGACAGCTATGAGGATGTCTTTTAAATAAACAACTCCAACAATGGTATCTATATTTTTATCATAACAGGGAATTCTTGAATAACTTTCCTCAATGATCCGGTCAATAGTAGCATCGTTAAAATCATTGATATCTATGGCAAAAACCTGTGTGCGGGGAACCATTATTTGTTTCGCGGTTTGCTCGGAAAAATCAAAAGCATTTTTTATTATTTTATATTCTGCATCATCGATTTCCCCGCTTTTCTGACCTTGCTGAACTAAATATTGTAATTCTTCGCTACTATGGATGTCAACCCCATGTATCGTTGATATACCAATGCCTTTAAGTATAAAGTTTGCTAATCCATTAAGTAACCATACAAATGGCCGGAAGATGATAAAGAAAAACTGCAATGGATAGGCAATAAAAAGGGTTGTTCTTTTTGAACGCTGTATGGCTAATGATTTTGGGGCAAGCTCTCCAAATACTATGTGTAATATTGTGATTAAGGCAAATGCAACCGGTAGGGCAATGTTGTGAGCTAATTCAGGGTTGATTCCTAAGCCGAATATACTCAATATGCTGATTATTATCTTAGACACTACTGGTTCGCCAATCCAGCCAAGACCCAAACTTGCTAAAGTTATTCCCAGCTGGGTGGCCGCAAGGTAGCCGTCGAGGTGTGATACAATATGCTTTGAGAGTATGGCCGTACGATTGCCTTCTTTTACCTGAACTTCGAGTTGTGAAGCACGTACTTTGACTATTGCAAATTCTGCGGCAACGAAAAAACCATTAAAGAAAACAAGGAGAAATGTGATAAAAATATCTAATACCATGAAAATGTGATATGAATGTTTTGCTGCAAAATTAATCCAAAATGCAATCAGTTTGCAGAACAACATTCACCCTGGCTCACAAACTATTTCATTTTGAAGTGATCTTTGATCGGAGAAACGACCTTTCCCCGTTTGGGGAAAGGGTAGGGATAGAGGCTGTAAGGGCAGGGATAGTGCTGTTGAAAGGTGACGGTATGTCTGTCGGCGGGGATTTGTGGTTGAGAGGCGCACCCCGTCAGTGTTTGCTGGAGGGGCCGTCTGCCCGATCAGGGAGTGGCGTTATTTTATTCGCTTTCCAACATAAAACATATAGCCATAATACGCTTTGTATTTGTTGTATAATTCCGCTTCGTATCGCTGTGAAGAAGCAAATTCTTCTGCTGTTTTGTTGCCTTTATGTCTTTTTATAAAGGAATCAATATTCAAAGCTTGGTTCGTGTAATAATCTGTCCAAATAGTTTCAGGTAACATATAGATAGCAATCGGCAAATAACCTGCTTTTTGCATTTGAGCAACTTTATTTGGGATTGTATCTATTTCCGGATATATTTTTTGCCAAAATTCCTGTATTTCATCGGGTCGTTCCTCACTAAACCAAGTGTTTTCTGTAACAGCAATATATCCACCTATTTTTAGAAATTTTCGCCATTCATTTAATCCACGTTCAAAACCAATGTTATAAATTGAACCTTCCGACCAAATTAAATCCAATTCTTCTTCTTGAAACGGAAGATTTTCCATGGTCCCGACAATTCCTTTTACTCTGTTTTGAAGATTTTGATGAAGGGAATTCTGATTAAACTTATTGATAAAATCTTGCCACACATCAATCCCAATAATTTCACATGGCGTATTTTGTCCTAATGTCATTGTTTGACCTCCGGTTCCGCAACCAATATCAGCAATTTTGGACTTTTCAGTAAGACCCTCTATAAAACTCAATGCTTTCAGCGTTTCTTTGGTATTTCCCGGTCCTTGTCGTTCTGTATTTGAAAAATATTCATAAATAATATTTATATCAAAATCATGAATGGTTTGTTTTTCTTTACTCATAATTTGTCCTTTAAAAATTCATTGCATTTTTAATATTTCGTATTGTTTGTTTTGCTTGCCATTAACGGTCAGGGCTGGCGACTGGCCCGCCCTGGTTGTGTGAAGGGTTGTTGTTAAGTTATCGAAAACGTAAACGTCCTCAAATATAAAAAACTTTTTGATGGTGGTTATCTGTCACTATGCCGGCCCTATCAACCCTTATCCCGGCCCTATCAGCCCCTATCCCGGCCCTATCAACCCCTATCCCGGCCTTTCCCCAAACGGGGAAAGGTGACGGTATGTCTGTCAGCGGAACTTTTTCGTGTAGGTTTTAGATAGCTGCTGATTTAAATATAATGAATGAAAACATTATTTCAAGCTCAAAACTATTTCATTTCACACTACTATTTGATCGGAGAAACGACCTTTCCCCATTTGGGGAAAGGGCAGGGATAGGGGCTGTAAGGGCTGGGTTAGGGGCTGATGAAAGGTTGCAGTAGTTCTATTGGCGGCAATTTATAATCTCAGTTTCGGTTCTGCAATTCTTGCCTTATTGTATCAATAACTCGTTCAATATCTTTAAAAATCTCATTATTGGTAAAACGAAGAACCTTTATGTCGTACTGTTGCATCTCAAAATCCCTTCCTTCATCGTGTTCTCTATTTGTATCAATATTGTGTATTTCGCCATCAACTTCAATAACCAGAAGCTTTTCATGGCAATAAAAATCTGCAATAAATTGTAGCATGGGGTGTTGTCTTCTAAATTTATAGCCCAGCTTGCCTACCCTGATGCGTTCCCAAAGTAGCTTTTCAGCCGCTGTCATGTTTTTTCTCAAATCAGCCGCTAATCTCATAATATCAGCAGTTGCTCCATAATAAAATGAATTATCTAATGCAGAAGATTTTTTCATTGTATAAAAATAAATAAAGCCATTAAATGAGAAGAATAATTTTTCAAATATTGATATATGCAGTTTTTTGAATTATAAGCATTTGCCCCGGCCCGATCAGCCCCTATCCCGGCCTTTCCCCAAACGGGGAAAGGTGACGGCATGTCTATCGGCGGTGATTTGTAGTTGGTGTTTGAGATAGCTGCCCGATCAGCCCCTATCCCGGCCTTTCCCCAAACGGGGAAAGGTGACGGTATGTCTATCGGCGGAACTTTTTCGTGTAGGTTTTAGATAGCTGCTAATTTAAATATAATGAATGAAAACATTATTTCAAGCTCAAAACTATTTCATTTCACACTACTATTTGATCGGAGAAACGACCTTTCCCCGTTTGGGGAAAGGGCAGGGATAGGGGCTGTAATGGCAGGGAAAGGGGCTGATAAAAGGTGACGGTATGTCTGTTGGCGGTGATTTGTGGTTGAGAGGTGCAACCCGTCAGTGTTTACTGGCGGGGCCGTCTGCCGGATCAGGGAGTGGCGCTATTTTATTCGCTTTCCAACATAAAACATATAGCCATAATACGCTTTGTATTTGTTGTATAATTCCGCTTCATATCGCTGTGAAGAAACAAATTCTTCTGCCGTTTTGTTGCCTTTATGTCTTTTTATAAAGGTTTCAATATTCAACGCTTGCTTCGTGTAATAATCTGTCCAAATAGTTTCAGGTAACATATAGATAGCAATCGGCAAATAACCTGCTTTTTGCATTTGAGCAACTTTATTTGGGATTGTATCTATTTCCGGATATATTTTTTGCCAAAATTCCTGTATTTCATCGGGTCGTTCCTCACTAAACCAAGTGTTTTCTGTAACAGCAATATATCCACCTATTTTTAGAAATTTTCGCCATTCATTTAATCCACGTTCAAAACCAATGTTATAAATTGAACCTTCCGACCAAATTAAATCCAATTCTTCTTCTTGAAACGGAAGATTTTCCATGGTCCCGACAATTCCTTTTACTCTGTTTTGAAGATTTTGATGAAGGGAATTCTGATTAAACTTATTGATAAAATCTTGCCACACATCAATCCCAATAATTTCACATGGCGTATTTTGTCCTAATGTCATTGTTTGACCTCCGGTTCCGCAACCAATATCAGCAATTTTGGACTTTTCAGTAAGACCCTCTATAAAACTCAATGCTTTCAGCGTTTCTTTGGTATTTCCCGGTCCTTGTCGTTCTGTATTTGAAAAATATTCATAAATAATATTTATATCAAAATCATGAATGGTTTGTTTTTCTTTACTCATAATTTGTTTTTTAAAAATTTATTGCATTTTTAATATTTCGTGTTGATTGTATTACTTGCCACTAATGGTCAGGGCTGGCGACTGGTCCGTCCTGGCTGCGTGAAGGGTTGTTGTTAAGTTATCGGAAACGCCCACAAATGTAAGATTTTTTTGGATGGTGGTTATTAGTCCCTTTGCCGGCACTATCAGCCTTTATCCCGGTGCTATCAGCCCCTATCCCGGTTCTATCAGCCCCTATCCCGGCCTTTCCCCAAACGGGGAAAGGTGACTGGGTGTCGATTGGCGGAACTTTTTAGTGCAGTTTTTAGATAGCTGCTGATTTAAATATAATGAATGAAAATATTATTTCAGGTTCAAAACTATATCATTTGACACTACTATTTGATCGGAGAAACGACCTTATCAGCCCCTATCCCGGCCTTTCCCCAAACGGGGAAAGGTGACGGTATAGCTATTGGCAGCAATCTGTGGTATAGCTTTTAGATAGTTTCAATCCAATTATATATTAGGAAGAAATAATTTTGTTTCAGGCTCAAAAACCAAATCATTTCCACTGGTCTTTGATCGGAGAAACGACCTTTCCCCGTTTGGGGAAAGGGCAGGGATAGGGGCTGTAATGGCTGGCGTAGGGGCTGTTGAAAGGTTGCAGTAGTTCTATTGGCGGCAATTTATAATCTCAGTTTCGGTTCTGCAATTCTTGCCTTATTGTATCAATAACTCGTTCAATATCTTTAAAAATCTCATTATTGGTAAAACGAAGAACCTTTATGTCGTACTGTTGCATCTCAAAATCCCTTCCTTCATCGTGTTCTCTAGTTGTATCAATATTGTGTATTTCGCCATCAACTTCAATAACCAGAAGCTTTTCATGGCAATAAAAATCTGCAATAAATTGCAGCATGGGGTGTTGTCTTCTAAATTTATAGCCCAGCTTGCCTACCCTGATTCGTTCCCAAAGTAGTTTTTCAGCCTCTGTCATGTTTTTTCTCAATTCAGCCGCTAATCTCATAATATCAGCAGTTGCTCCATAATAAAATGAATTATCTAATGCAGAAGATTTTTTCATTGTATAAAAATAAATAAAGCCTTTAAATGAGAAGAATAATTTTTCAAATATTGATATATGCAGTTTTTTGAATTATAAGCATTTGTCCCGGCCTTATCAGCCCCTATCCCGGCACTATCAGCCCCTATCCCGGCCTTTCCCCAAACGGGGAAAGGTTATGAGACACAGAATCCTGTGTCTCTACACGGTTGCACCTGATAAATTTCTTTAAAAAATCTGTTCTGGTTGATTTCATATCCATGTCATTTCCCACAACATATTGAATGCATTGCTGCTGGTGTATTATTTTGGGAAAGGGCAGGGATTGGGGCTGTAATGACTGGGATAGGGACTGTAATGAGCGTTTTGTCAAAAACTTTTTCCAATACTCACGCCACCCCAGGGCAGGAAGTGTTGAGTTACATTGCCCCAGCCGTCACGGCCAAATTGGTCTGAACAAATAAAGGATATTCTGTAAAACCATTTTTCCTTATTTATTTCGTGCCGGAAAGATATTTGAGAGGTAACATCAATATTATACGAAGGCCATGGTGTTCCCGCCCATAAAGATTGTTTGTATAAATACCCTTTGCGATAGTCTTTGTAAGAGATTGCCGGGTCAAAATTGAAATGGTTATCAACGCCAACACCAATCTCAAATTTATATTTGCTTCTGCCAATATAGCAATTCAATAATCCGAACAATTGTCCGTTACGCGGAAAACCATTTCTTGAAACCAAAGGAGTAATTCCAACTCTTATTGATGAAGAAAAAATGCCTTTGATAAATAATATTCTGTCATAATTCAGCGAGTATGCCAGCCCTTGTCCTGCCACTTCAAAAAAGAGCGCATTTTTAGCAATCTCTCGCTTTTCTCCAATGTCCTGCGCAGACACATGGGAAGTAATCAAAAGTGCAAAAAGTAAAAATAGGAGAGGCTTTTTCATTTTTTGTTCCATTGGCGCTAATAGTCAGGTCTGGCGGCTGGTCTGCACTGACTGCGCGAAGGTTTTAGTTTTTATAGTAAACGGCAACAAATATAAATTTTTTTTGGATGTTAATGCGGACTTGTTGCCCTAAGATAGGGCGGTCCATGAGCCTGTCGAAGGGCGGGGATAATTACTGTCAGTGTTTCTTTATCGGTAAGAGTTTTATTATGATTGATTTCTGCCTATAAATCTGCTTTGGTATGATTGCGATCAATAGATCCACATTATTTACTTTTAATTTGGAGGTCAATTAAAATCTTAGAATTACTAAAATTCGTCAAGTCAATTTTGTAGAGTACTTCTTTGTCCTCATTGTCAAATTTTTTATCTCCGTTTGAATCATTTAATAATACAGCTAAAATCATTTTTTCCTTTTTAAAATACTTATAATTCTTATTGGTATAAAACCTTGGTGTAATTTGAACTAAACCTGTCCCGTCGTATTTTGAAGCATACAAATATATTGGATCATCAGTGCTTAGTTTTCCATCCTGGTTATAGTCCTCATTTATAACTTCATAAAGCAAATAATCGTTGAAGGTGTATATAACTTTATTGTCGTTTTGATCGGGTTTCAGTTGAGCATGAATACTATCTTTAACTATGTCCAATGAAAATTCCATTGAACTATTGTTATAATTAATTTCACGAATGTATTGTATGAGTTGCAAACTATCCTTGAAAAGATACTTACAGCTGTCGTTCTTGATATTATAAAAGATTATATTTTTTACCGTAAACGGATAAGAAGATTCAATTTTGACATTATTGAATTTACCAGTATTTGCCCAGGTAATTGGGATTAAAATGTAGTTTGAATCCAAAAGGATAAAGTTACGATCATAATGTTGTGTCTTTAACAAGGCCTCTTGTGAAAAACCTGTTGTAAATAAGCACATAAAAAGTAAGATTGTGATTGGCTTCATATTTAATATTTTAAAGTTATGCATAGTTGTTTATCTGTTTCACAGGGTGCTCTGATGCTCAGTTTTTATTTCAAAATATTCTACACCGAATTTATATATAAATGGTTTCAGCTTTTTGGGTACTAGCACGAGCAGCTTATGCTCGTCCCGAAGCGTTATAAAAATATCAAAAATACAAATATTATTAATGGATGATAAAAGGCGGGTGTATTATTCCAGTGCCTTGTGGTTGGGATTTGACAGGGGCTGTAATGGCAGGGAAAAGGGCTGATTAAAAAGCCCTCACCGCGCGAACATACAGTGTATAGTTCTTACTGAAGGATGGGTCCTGGGATCCTCCAACGTCGAATCGCTGAACCCAGGCGTTGGTTGTAAGGAAATCGTTTGAACTCCAATAATAGCCGGAACCAGCAAAACCGCCAACTGCGGTTCTTTGGAGATACAGTAAATTGAGTTCGTATTTTGAAGGCAGGTACCAGTCACCATAGCCTCCACTTTGGTAGTTTGCACATAGCTGAGCCGCATAATCTCCAGTTCCCTGACTGGCGATGATTCTCTCAGTATTATACATTCCTGCACCAATACCATCTCTGACCGCATTGGTTGTTGTATTGGCTCCATTATACCATTGCATTGCTGTACTCTGGTCGGCAGTGGCGGCTATCAAGCCGTGCTGCCCTGAGGCATCTAACCAAAAAATTATGCCCCCCTGGTAACTTTGTCCAATAGCGAGGGTTGTAGATACTGTTGCATTTATTGTATTACCAACAATGCTGATCCCTGTACCCGCTGTTAGTTGTTCTTGCTTATGATTCCAGTACGTGGTATCTGTGGCGGTAATGCCTGACGCTACGGACGCACCGAATACAGGATCGGTTTCGGTTATGGTACCTGTAACGGTTTCTGCTGTTTTGGCATACAATGCAAAAGGTACGCTGAGTAACTGGCTTATCCCTTCGATGGTGTAGGAGGTTCCTCCTGTAATATCGGTTTCGGTCTTAATGAAATAGGGACCCGCTGACCAGTCAATGATATCGAATCCGGCTTCGTAACCAATGGGAATACTTATCAGACCATTATCGTTGGTGGTTGGATTACAAACCTGAACGTAAACAACGGTGCCGGTCTCCGAACCCTGCAGAATACTGATCTGCATGCCGATTGTGGAATTGGTAATAAGGTTGCTGTTCGAATCGCGTATAATGGCCTGATAGCTCATTTTTTCGGGACTTTGAGCAAAAACAATTGCGGTTAAAAATACTGCGGATAGAAGGGTGAAAATCTTTTTCATGGCTATTGGTTTTTAACGACTTTAAATGTTTTTACTACGTTGTTGCCCTGAATTATGTTAAGGAAATAAGTTCCAGGCGCAAGATTGCTCACAACAACGCTGGTTTGGTTGCCGGTAATTTTTTCATTTTGCAAAAGTTTGCCCCTTATGTCATTCAGTTGAAACGACAGATTTGACAAATCAAGTTCCTCTATTTTCAACGTAAGATAATCTTTAGCAGGGTTGGGATAAACAGAAACCGAAAGGTTGATACCCGTGGCTTCTTCAATAGCCGTTACGACCGAAATTTCATAAGGCTGCTGCACACCCTGGGCCACTGAACCATTAGTTCCCGTATTTGTAGTGTAAACAACCTGCCCAACGGAATAGCTTACTGAGCCACCACTGCCCGAGGCGTTCCCCCCAGTGGCAGGTATGGTTTCTTGTGCTTGTAACGTTGTTAGTCCGGAAATTAAAAAGAGTAGCGCACAGAATTTTAGTTTTTTTTGTGTCATGTTTCCTGCATTTTTATTCTTAGTGCTCACTTTACTTTATCGGTTTTTAATTCTGCTTGTCGATAGCGCTGTCTTTTTTTAGAGAACGCCATCAAATATAAAAAACTTTTAGATAGCAGTTATCAGCCTTTATCCCGGCCTGAACAGCCCCTATCCCGGCCCTAACAGCCCCTATCCCGGCCTTTCCCCAAACGGGGAAAGGTTATTTAAAGACACAGAATCCTGTGTCTCTACACTTTTCTGGTTTATTTCAGAATCTATATCATTTCCCGCAATACCTGGATCGGAGAAACGACCTTTCCCCGTTTGGGGAAAGGGCAGGGATAGGGGCTGTAATGGCAGGGATAGGTGCTGATGAGAGGTGACGGTTTAGCTCTCAAAAGTTCTTCTGTCAATGGAAAACGCTGTAAAATCCCCAATAAAAAAAGAGTCCAATGAGGATTATGTAAACAAGATTATTCATAGTGAACAGAACCCTGGCAAATACACTCCAGATATTCCCTTTGATAAGTCTGTAGTTAATTGCACACATCGGAATTATCAGCAATAATAGTAAAAACGGTATATATGAGGTCAGGCTGATAAAAATGTTTTCCGGGTCTTTATATGGAGAGGGAAAGTAGAAAATGTTGATGCTTCTGCTTAACACAAACATATAGCAGAACAGTATCAACCCAAAGGGAAAAAGCAAAAGTTGGATATAGGCATATTGGGTATGCTTTTTCTTTCTGAAATACAGTACTACAAAGAATAAAGCCGTAAACAGGAACAATCCCCCAGAGGCAACGATGAATATTCCAATCAGGTTACTGTTTTTTGGCGTTTTATAATTGCGTAGGTTTTCAAACTCACTATTTCCAGGAAACAAGGTTTCGATCGCAATAATATGGTCGCCTTTTTTCAATTCTTCTTTCAGATTGAATTGAACAGTGTTGTTATATTGGTGATAGAAATATAAGTTGACGGTCGCATTGTTTAAATCCCAGATTGTGGTCAGCAACGTTCCGTCACCAATTTTCGCCCGGCATACGTGCATTGTGTCGGATAATGCGGTGCAAAATTCAAGGGTAGTGTCAATGTTGTTTTTCAGAAATGCCACTCCATTCCGGTAGCGTTCCAGTTGATTGGCCTCTTCTTCTGAAGTTACGGAAGGGCAAAAATTAGAAATAACATAAGTTGCTTCATTTCCTGTTGTCATTGTGAAAGGTTCCACAATAAGGTATTTTCCGGATTTATCAACATAAATAAATACATCTTCAATAAAATAACTATGGTCGTATTTGCTGATATAGGCCTGAACTTCCTCTACAGTTTTACAGGAGTGTATAATGTCCTTCAGGAACTGCGTTGGATTGGTGATGCTTTGTTTGCCGGCGAATTTATTTAATTGATTTTCGGGAGCATGTGCAGCAAGCCGTTCAAAGGCCAATCCCATTTCATTCATTCCCGATTGTGGGGCGTATCCGTTTGCCCCATCATATCTTGAACCTGTAAACATCGCTCCATAATTGCCATTACCTGTTCCATTTTCAAACCATATATGGGGCGTTACTCTCCAGGCATCTTCGTTACTGCCGAATAGGGTCTTGTTGCCAATGGTTATTTTATACCCGCTGCATGCAACCCCGTTTTGAACATTGGCAAGGGCAATAATCAGCAAGAAAATAAATTTTATAAAAAGGTGTTTTTTCATAGAATCTTTCTTGTGTTTAAAAATCCTGCAGGATTGTTCGGTTGATAATCAGTGGGACAGGTCCCAGACGAAGTTGTTATCGTTTTTTTTTAATAATTCAGGTCAAAGATTATTCTGATGTTTTCCCGGACTTTTTCTGCAAGGTCCCTGGGTAACGCGCCGATTTTCTTTGTTAAGCGCTTGTTGTCAATGGCCCTGATCTGGTCTATCATGATGTCGGAATCCTCCCTGACCTTTGCAACGCCTTTTTTAATATGCACCCTCAATATTTCGGATTGGGGTTGAACATTGGTCGTAATTGGACAAATCAATGTTGAAGGATGTATTTTGTTTAATAAATCTGTCTGTACAACAAGCACTGGCCTTATTTTACCGGTTTCTGTGCCGAACTTTGGTTCCAGGTTGGCAACCCAGATCTCGTATTGTTTAATTGTCATAATCGTCCAGGTTTTCAAATTCTGCCAAAACTTTAAGGGATTCGTCTCTGACCAGTATTGATTCAGCGTTTAATTTTTTTGCTAATAACCTTTTTCTCTGAAGCCTGTTGTAATAAAGCAATGCTTCGTTAATATAGCGATTTCGGGGTTTTTTAATCTGTGATAAAACCTGTTCTGTTTCTTTAAATATTGAGTCGTCCAGTTTTAGAGATAGTGTTTTCATAATCGATATTAATAGTATACCACAAAAGTATATACTATTTAGGAATTATTCAACTTTTTAACAAAGTATTTCGTGGTGATGTGCATTAAACCGTCCGAACCGCATCCGTGTAATGTAATCAGCGGCCAGGTTTAATTATCACGGTATTCTATCTTGTCAATTGTCAATTATGATGATTTTTTCAATTTTGAAAACCAATTTGAGCCTGAGAATAATGGAGGCCAGCCATTAATAGCATGATCAATGCAAAATATGTTTTCATGTTTTTTTTCATTGGTCTATATTCTATTTACACTTACCTGTCCACGGAGAAACAATAATATTAATTTAACAGCCAATCCAGGGCTGTGTCTTTATTATGAAAGTATTGAATATAAACACCTCTGTTAAAAGAAAAAGTCTCCATCGCTTTCGAGTTTTGGTTGTCAGCCATACCCGGCGTGACGAAAGCGATTTTTAATCTTGTGCATAATTTCTGCATTAATTCAGCCACATCCATTAGTCTCATAACTGAAACTTGTCTGATAATCATGGTGGCGTCAACAATGACTTTAGTCTTTTTACTTTTTAGTAATTCTTCTATTATATATTCCATGGTCGGAAGAACGTTGTTATCGTCAATGGTAATGCCTTCCTTAAGCACCACACTTAATCCATAATCAGTGCCCGAAATCTCCTGTATTGTGTTTATCATATGGCGTTTTTTTGATGCGTTATAACGGATGATGGTAAGGGGTTGTGCATGATTACGAGGTTATAGTTTTTCAGTTGACACCGGACTTTTTTATGAGGCAAGCACCGTTGTTTCTCAGTTTGGCTTAATTTCTCTCGAGCCTTTACTCGTTCAAATTCCAAAATTCGTTGTTCAACTATTTCTGCTCTTCGAGTTTGTATAGCAAAATAGTTTTGAGCATGTCTGTCACTGAAAGCATACGCTCATATATAGCCAATCTTATCTTGGAATTACTATTTTATCTGAAATAGCTTCATCGTATTTTTCTTTAAACAATGCGATTTTTTCGGAATTTAAATTACCCTCTAAGTCAAATACACCTTCATTGTATAAAAACGCAATACATGTTTTGGGACTGTAGTACCTGGCAATTTCCACTTTGATTTTTTCTTTTAAGAAATTATATATGATAAAATTATCCTTGTCTTCGTCAGGCCCCTCTTTAATAGTACCTTGGTTTTCTTTTATGAAGATAACTTCATCATTAGTTTTAATATTAAGAAGACTGAAACCATATTTGGCCGCTTTATAGATAAAAACTTCTTTTTCGTCAATGGTAACTGTGTCCTGTTTAATCTTGATTTTTTGCGCGTAAATAGCGTTAGGTATTATAATTAAGCAAAAAACAATAATCATTAGTTTGCTGATAGAATTTAATGGATTTTTCATAAATTCAGAATTTAGTTTCTGTTGAACTTGCTTTGCGAATTTTAGGGCTTATCAAATATATGTCTATTTTTTGTTTTGTTGCATTTAATGGTCGGGGCTGACAACTGGCACGCCCTGGCTGCGTGAAGGGTTGTTGTTAGGGTATCGTAACCGTCCTCAAATATAAAAAACTTTTTGATGGCGATTATGATATGTAGTTTGGATTTGAGATAGCTGCCGTTAACAGCCCCTATCCCGGCCTTTCCCCAAACGGGGAAAGGTTATTTAAAGACACAGAATCCTGTGTCTCTACATTTTTCTGATTTATTTCAAAATCCATGTCATATCGCGCAATACCTGGATCGGAGAAACGACCTTTCCCCGTTTGGGGAAAGGTGACTGTATTGCTATTGGCAGAACTCTTTAGTGTAGCTGTCCTTGCAAACCATTGTATGCATTAAGTTTCTGTAGCATTACCAGATTATTCTTTTGACTGTCTTATCTGCTTATTTGGATTAATTTATTTCATCTCTGGCAGGAACATCAAAGCAGTTCCAAAATCCATAAGGCCATGTAAAATTGCAAAGTAAATGAAAAGCGATGGTCGATAATAAATTGACAACCCGATTAAGATTGCAAAGGGTAAAAATGCAAGTGCACGATACAAAATAAAATTTAAATCAGGGATAAATGGCAAAGTGCAATGCTGAATTGAGAGAAATATTATAGGAAGTAAAACTGCCAACCATTTTACCTTCAACTGTTTTTTAAGTTTTGACATTATGTAGACAAAATAAGTAGCTAGTTCTGCAAAAGCAATGGTAACAGGAAAAGCTATTAATAAAATGTAAACCAACCATTTCTCAATTGGGCCAAACATCATTTCTGTCGGAACAGTTGGATCTCCCCATATCATTATACTTAAGAAATATCCGGGAATTAAAACAATGGGTACCGATACAAGTGCTAATCCTAAGAAGATGAAAATGTCTTTTTTAATACTTACCCTGGTGAATGAGAAAATGTCGATATAATTAGTTCCATCACGCTTGAATAAAATGAACAACAGGACTATACTCACAATGTTTGTTAGTGTAGCTGTTAACAACCAGTATTTTTCGGAAGTTCCCCATGAATTGACAAGCAAGGCAATTAGTGCCTGAAAGATCATAAATAAGGCAAGTCTGCTCACAAGTATTAAAAAAGTAATTGTATTTGATGATTTAATTGTCCGGCTTATTTTGTAATTAGTCATTGCTGTTTAATTAAGTAATTCAAATAATTATTTATCTGAATTCAATATTTACTTCAATAATTTCTGAAACACTACCAATCCTTACCGGGATACTGACATCCTGTATACCTGGCAATAACGCATCTTGTGCGCCGCAAGAAACAAAAACATGTGTTGCATTATTCTTTTTGTACCCCCAGCCTATATCGTATTTATATTCTACAATATAATTAAATGGCCATATTTGTCCATAATGTGTATGACCGGAAAATTGAATATCAATTTTGTTTTTATATGCTTCTTCCAGACAAAATGGAGCATGGTCTAAAAGTAGTATTGGCAGATCTTTTTTCCTGTGTTTTAAAAGAGAATCAATTGGTCTTTTCTCATTATTTTCACGATATTTAAGCCCGATTACACAAAATTTGCTGTCTATTTCTATCAATGAATCTGTCAGCATAGTTATTCCTAGGCGTTTATAATAACCAATTTTGTCTGCCATATCACCAGGATAATCATGGTTTCCTTTTATGGCATATATCCCGTATCTTGCCTTAATGTTTTTTAAAATATCAAAAAACTGGTTAAGTCTTTCTTCATTTGAATTAATACCTGATTCTACAAAATCTCCGGGCAAAACAATTACATCAGGATTTGCCTGACGTATTTTATTTACAAGTTTATTTAAAAAGACAGTACTTGTAATATTTTTCAAATGAAGATCTGCAACACAAATAACTTTTAGTGAGTGAAGAGTAGAGGATTTTCTTGGAAGGGTAATAGAGTATTTAGTGATAACGGGATTGTTGTTGATATAAGAGCCTATACCCGTGATAGTCGAGCCCGATACAATGATAATAAGAATGGTAAAAAATAGTATCCTTTTGTGCTCAATAAATTTTATTGGTACAAGCCTGATCAGGCGGTTTATTAACAGCAGAATATTCAGGCCCGAAATAATGATAAATATGTACAATACAATTACCGCATAAAATCCAGCAATTAAATTCAAGGTGGTAAACAATGAATTTTCTTTATGCTGAAACGCAAACAAAATAGCGCCGGTTGAGAAAACAAAGGGCAAAAAACAAGCAAGAAGAACGATGCCTGCCAGTATAGGTTTTACAATGATTGTGTTGCCGTATCTTGTATATATGTGACTATAGCAATAGAAATGTGGAAATAAATATAAAGCCAAAACAATCCAGGAATAGAATGGAAATGCAAGATCTGTGACAAAATAAATTATGCTTATTAATATTACAGGAAATATCTTTCTTCGATGATAAACTTGTTCATCAATTTCCCGAAAAACAAATACTGCTGTTTTTTTATTATTTTTTAAATAAAACCGTATTATGAAAGCAAAAACTGTTTGAAAAATGAACAATAATGCAATTGCTAGAATATTCCTGAGCGAAAATAATCCGATATTGCGAGTAATATAAAATACTGGAATTATCAGGACAAAATCAAATAGGAAACCAAGAAGTGCAGGAACAATTGCTAATATTTTCTTTTTTTCCGCCCAAAGATTAAAAGCGATAATAAATCCTGCAATTACAGGTCCTCCTGCAATAGATGCAATAAATAATTGCTTTGCGCTATAAAGTCCTGGTTTGTTTGTATTTTCCAACTTTCTGATTGCGACCATCAATAAATATTACTTATTGTTTTTTATAGAATTAAACATAATGTTTTGCAGATTTTCGATGGGCGGGCTTTTCAGCACAAATGTTCATTCAGAGCGCTGCACTTCCTATAACCACAAAACGGTCTGCGGAGAACGAAACCCCGCCTATTGCAAATTTGTTTGTGTGCGCCCTGCATGAGCAGCGTGCACACTTGTTGTAGGCTCTGTAAAAAGTCCAAATATACAAAGAAACTTTTAACAGCTCGTCAACATATAAATAGGGGCGTATGCCGATGAGGGGAGGGCTGTCACCAAAGTCCTATACCCAGTGCTGAGTGAAAATATGCTGTGCGGTGCTTCTGTTCTGGTGCTATGTTTTATATTGTTTAATTTATTCCTGGTCTGGTGTTGTCCCCCAACCGTCAAACTCACAGTCGAATTTATAGCCTAGTTCACACATTTGTTTCGCCCATTGTTCTACAGCCTCGTCCGTCATTTTCATTTTAGTCGTCCAACCAGTAATCACAAAAAGATTTTTGTCGCCTGCTGACACACCGTGTTCTACTGAATAATTTAGTTTTTCGATTTCAGCCGCAAATTGTTCCGCTTTGTCTGCGGTATTAGTGTAAAAGAAATATTCAAGTTTGAGTTCTTTGTCTGTCATACCATTTAATTTCCGCAATTGGTTGAGTGTCGGAGGTACCATTTGCATTTGCATTTCTCGCTTACTGTTAAATTCTGTTTCAGTAACAAATGGTCCATTGTTATATTTTGGTTTGAAGGAGTTATGTGTTTTCATTATAATGATTGTTAACGTTATTAAGGTCGGTTCTTGGTTTTATTCGTCCATTTTAATTAATTGTCAAAAAATCAGATATTTCCTTTATCCATTCGTTCTTATATTTTTTCAAATAGTTTTCGTGTCCTGCTAATTTAAAAGTTTTTAATGTTTTTTGTCCTTTGATGTTTGCAAAGATTTCGTCAATTTCTTGCCTGCTCACATTTTTATCTTGTTCGCCATAAAACAATAAAGTCGGGCAAGTTACTTTTTTTGCATATTCGGTTGGATTGTATCCAAATCCCCAAAAGCCATTTTGAATGCCACCCCAAAACACTAAAAGCCCAGCCATTGGAAAAGCCGGAGCATTCATGTTTTTAAATCTTGCACAGATTGTTTGGTACATAGAACTGTTTCGCTTTCGTGCCGTTTCTTGAATTATGATTGAAATATTGCATGATCAAATAAACAGTTTGCACCGCATCCGCAGCTGTGTAATCCGCGGCCAGGTTTATGGATAACTCCTAATTAAATAAATCTATTTTTTGACGAAAACCATTGCCCGTCGAGTATGGGATTAATTTTAAGTGTTGCAGTCTTCCAATAATTACTCCGGCAGGTGTTCTGAATTTTTTAGAAAAAGCATAGATCATATCATCTGTAAATGGAGCTGCATTTAGAATTTCCTGTAATTCGTTTTCCGTTAATAATAACTTCGTTGCAAAAGCATTTGCTTCTTCTTCTTTTTCCTGATCTACTTCGGTGCCTTCAACGCTTTCCAGAAAAATATCTTTTTTGCCGTGCAAAATAATGTGTGCCGCTTCGTGAAAAAAGGTAAACCAAAAATGATCGTTGGTCTTGAACCGACCTGAAAGCTGAATAATCGGTTTGTTGTGAAACCAGCGGGTTGCTCCGCTAATGGGTGCTTTGGGTAGGTTTTGGGTAAACACAACAGCCACACCGCTCCTGGCACAAATGATTTGCAATTGTTCTGAAAAGTTTTGTGGCATCAAAAAGGCCAATTCTTTAATATCAACCAAAGCTTCTTTAAATTTCTTTTTATCATATTCGGATAGTTCAATATCCTTTAATTGTATTTCGCCCATCCTTAACCAGGCTGAAATTGAGTGTGGGCTTTGAGTGTGGGCTAAAGAAACCCTGAAAGCCACTGAGACTTCTTTATCAACATAAATCCTTTCCCATTCGTCAGTAGATGCTATACAAAAGAACTTCAAGAGATTGTCGATCAATATATGTTTTTCTTTGGTGTCGGGTAACCAACCTAATTTTCGCATTTCATTTACGGGAAATGCACGTAACCATCCTTTTTTCTTTTCTAATTTTTCTTGTTGTTGCAGTTCGTAAATTTCTTTACGGTAAGTGTTTTCTCTGTTTAGCCAAAAGTTAGCGGAAATACCTAAAACTTTTTCTAATTGAAATGCCGTTGCTGTTGTAATAGGCTCTCTTCCTTTAATGACATCATTAATTTTTTCCTTCGGTCTGCCCATTCTTTCTGCAAGTTCTGCCTGACTCATACCGATAAAATCAATGTGTTCCTGTATCGTATCGCCCGGAGGAGAGAGCAATGATTTTGCTATTTCAAGTGTCGTTGCCATATTCTTTAATCGGTTTTAATGGTAATCATCAAGGTCGTTAATCTGGATTTTTATCACTTCTTCCCAATTTAATGCGCCATCTTCTTTTTTAGGTGCCGGGTCGTGATCAGGTTCAAAAATCATTCTGTAGTTTCCCGAAATATCAACCGCTAATTCACTTGCGTGATCGCCTGATAGTTCGTGACATCTTGCAGCTGGAATCGTTCTCGTGATTGCTAAATTGTCTGCATCTGTTAAATCCTTTAGCCGTTGGTTTACTTTACGGGCTAACTGTCCAAAGGATTTTAACATCTCTTTTGGATCGGTTAATTGCTTTTCAAGTTTTCTGCTCTTGTAGCTTATTTCCACTGCAAATATAAATATAATTAACGATAAAGGTTAATGAAAATAGAAAAAATATCAATTGCCAAAAAAAGGGACAAATAAATGTCAAAAAAAAAGTTTTTGAAAGGATAAAACCCTGGTCTGGTTTGCTGTATCATGAATATTTCTTTTTCTACCTTTTTATGAGGGTCAACGTTTACCCCGTGACTATTTTAATAAGGTCAATAATTTCTGCTTTGTCCGGAATCTTCTGATTAGTGGATTGGCGCTGCAGCCTGTGGGCAAAGCTAGGGACAAAAAAAGACAAAATCCAGAAACACGGCAGAGCGTATTGTCTTGACGACAAACCCGGTAACAGGGCAGATAAATGTGGGGAAATTCCGATGAGACAGCAGCTCAGCAGCACTGTGAGAGGTGCTTCCCGTCAGCGTTTACTGGCGGGGCTGTCTACCCGATAGTGCGTTCGTGCTTTTTTATTTAATTCCTGTTACTTTATCAAATCTGCTGTCCATGCATACACTCAAATCAGTTGTAATGAACTTTCCATTATAAAATAAACTGAAAATTGTCGCTGGAGTCGGTGAGGCCTGTGCTTTGTCCATAGTATCCAGTTTGATAATTTTTAACGGCAATTTTCTTTTTTCTGCGGTTTCTGTCAATGAAGTCGTTACATGATATTCCGAAAAAGGACAACGATTTGAATAATAAATTACCAGTCCATTTTTATCAGCACAGTCTCCGCTTTTTACTGAATCCTTGAATTTTGGATTGTTTGCTTTTGGATTAATCTTTTTTACAAGCATGCTGAATCCTGATGATAACTTTTCACAGGTCTCAAATCCTTGTTTTAAAAGCCACTTAGTATCACTCATGAAGTGAAACTTACTTGTACCAACAATCGTTACTAATCCGTCTTTACCTTGTGATTTTGCATCTTCAAGAGCGAGGCTCAATAATTCTTTTCCATAGCCTTGTCCTTTGTATTGTCCTGAAACCCAAAAGCAATTTATCAACAAATAATTTGGCGCATCAACAGGAATCCAACCTTTCTCGGCAGGACCATATTCAATAAAAACTTTTGCTCTGGCATCAATCCTGCGAAAAACATATCCATTATCAAATTCCCGTTTCAACCAGTCTTTTTTTAATTCATAACTGTCCTTACATTTCTTGTCAGAAATTGCACAACAAATATGTTCCTTATCAATGTTTGATTTGTCGAGTGTAATAATTTTCTCCATTTTTAATCTATTTTTCGTTTTGTCAAACATAATCTGAATGAGTGACAACCTTATGTCAGTATAATATTACTATTTGCAGCAGGTGTTTTTTTAATATGACTACAACGTTTTGCGGCTACCCGAAGGGGGCGATTTCGAATCACTTCACTGTCAACCAAGCAGAAACTGTGATAGAAGCACAAAGCTTGATTTAACCATTGAACCACCACTTTGGGATAGATGCTGTGTGCGCCCTGCATGAATCGTTCACCCAATTTTTCCTTTAGAACCATTCTGCTTGGTGGCAGGCAGGCAGATTCCAATTTTTTCTGATAATCCTTAATTGTTATTTTCCCTAAATCAATATAATAGCCCATAGTGATTTAATCCTAAAAAGAGAGCCTGCATGAAACAGGCTCTCTTAGTTCGTTTTACATTGGTTTTACAGGGACACAGATATCAACGATGAATTTCCCGTCTTTAGGTTCTTCCGGGTACATTTCAAAACAAGGTTTATCATCGGGTTGGTAGCCGCTTGTCGGAAACCACTGACCATAAACCCAATCCCATGCATGCTGAAAATCCTGGGCGGAAAGTTCAAAACGGGCAATTACATATTTTGCTGCCTCAATTTCCATTTTCCCAACTTCTCCTTCAACTTTGGTGTCAGCAGGAACCGTAATACAAACACTCATTCTCAATTTGTCTTCGATGGTTACATTTGGGTCATCGTGATAAACAACCAACGATTTGAAGTCTTTACCATTGATTAAACCTCTTGGTCCTGCCCATGAAAACAATCTATTCCAAATGCTTTCGAATAGTTTATCGTTCCCTTTATAGGGGCCAATGTGCCTGATGTAGGCTACTGTCATTTTTGGAAGTTCTTTTACTTCCACACTTTTGTTTAATTTCATATTTGTCCTCCATTTAATGGTTTTTAATTCAGGACAAAAATATTGGATTGGCTTCTCATCACTTTGATGCCTATTGCTATCTTGTTGACTTAAATTGCTATTGTTTGATTTAGTTACTCTGTACTGAGAGGCGGAAATTTGAAAATAGCTCTTAAAATTCCGGGAAAATATTGAAATGTCAGAAAACCCACATTTGTAAGCTATTTCGGAAATGCTCTCATTTTTATTGGTTAAAATTAATGTTGCAGCTTTTTCAAGTCTGACTCTTAAAATAAACTGAAAAGGTGTTTCTCCGACAATTGACTGAAATATTCTACTGAAATGAAATTTTGAAAAATTTGCAACTGTTGCTAATTCTTCAAGAGTCATTGGATTCTCAATATTTGATTCAATATAATCAAATGTCCGGTTGATTCGGGATATGTATTCAATATTCAAATCTTTTTTCTCAATCATTATATTATCTAAATTGTTTCTGTCGTGGTTTTTTTTACACTTGTTGCCAACGGCTGAGGCTTGTTATTCTGCGGGGCGAATCCCTGCCCGACTGATGTCGGTCAGGCGGGGAAGCCGTTTCCTGATCTAATGCAATGAGATTTGAAAAAAGAACTGCACTGCCTGCCCTGAGCGAAGTCGAAGGGTCCTAAAACCCCGCTGCCCCGCTGATAGCGAGCCTTTTTTATGGCCATGTGCTTTTATTTTTCTTATCAAATTGTTGCATTGTCAAGTTAAAACTTGTCAATAAAAACTAAACAATATATTTTGATTCGCCGCCAGCCTTTAAAAATAGCTCATTTATTTCCTTTTTAAATCCAATGATATCTAGTTCTCTGCCCTTATATTGGTCAAGTAATTGTTCCAATTTATTTTTTATTTTGGCTAATTCTGCAATCCGTTTTTCTTTTTCTTCGTTTTGATAGGCCAATTCTTTATTAGCAAGAATCAGTTCAGCCGCACGTTTTGCTTTCTCTTCGTTTTGAAAAGCAAGTTCTATATTAGCAATTACTAATTCGGCTGCCCGCTTTTTTTTCTCTTCGTTTTGAAAGTCTAGTTCCAAATTAGCAATAATTAATTCGGCTGCCCGCTGTCCTATTTCTTCATTTTGAGTAGCAATTACTTCATAAGCATTAACTAATTCTTTTGTCAGTTGCTTACGTTTCTCGTCGTCCGAACCTTTTAAAGAATTTATATAATGGAATTCTTGTTTTGGTTCCATTATCTCTTTTATAAGGTCGTGATTTGTCTTGTCTTTGCTGTCCATATTGATATTTATTTTTAGTTAATGAATTTCTATTTGCGGGTTCTTAGCATTGGCTATAACGGTTGGGGCTTTCTGCTGTGCGGCTTCCCTGTCTTGTCTTAAAAGCCGTAATGTTTCTGTCCACAACCTTCCTGTCTCCGAAGAACGAGCCGCATCGCAGAAAGCCCTTGTGTGCGTTCGTGCTACTTTAATGTCATAGTATTGTATGCCCAAAATTCTCACAATTGTTTGTTAGTTGCGTCATCATAATGTGCAGAAGAAGTTGATTTATCCGAGTAAGTTACTCAACAATTATTTTTTCTCTTTCTTTTCTAACAGAATATTCTAAAATCTTGTAAGGTTTCTTTGAATACTCATCTTCAAATAACTCAACTCTATAATTTAATTTAGGATAAGAAATATATTCGGTTGAAATACCCTTTTCAAAGTTATCTGCAATGGAACGAGGAAAATTTCGTTCCTGTCCCAGATATTGTTCTTTGAGGAAATATTTGATTGTGTCAGGATTGCTTAGCAAAATCTTTTCAGATAATTCTTCTTGAAGTAAAATCTGTTCACCATTAAGTTTGGCATCAGAAACTCTTTCACCCACTCGAATTTGTGGCTCTCTTTTTATTTGGAGTTTTGAAACTACTTTGTGAGGTATATCTTTTAAACTATCAGGTTTTTCTATTTGCAATTTATCCGTGTCAATATCTAATTTATCCCTTTGAGGTCGAATTATATCGGTTGCTTCTGTATTGGGAACTTTTATTTTGGTGTCTGCGTTATCGCAAGCAACAAGCAGAAACGAGAAACAGAAAAATAGAATTAAGGTTCTACAACAATTCTTCGTTCGTAGTACTGAAATTTTATGTTCTTTCATTGTTCAAAAGTATCACGTTAGCACTGTCGCCAAGCATAACGCATAACGGTCGGGGCTTTCTGCTGTGCGGCTTCCCTGTCTTGTCTTAAAAGCGATACTGTTTCTGTCCACTACTTTCTTGTCTACGAAGCCAGGCCGCATTGCAGAAAGCCCTTGTTGCACTAAATCCCACCCCAAAATGCGGGGTGGGATAGTAGCGTTTTTTAAAGAACATCGTACAAAGGATTATTTCTCACTAAAACCCTTTGTAAATGGAAACTCAACCAAAATTAAGAAAAAAA
>Ga0208789_1000502_pt1 | contig 36243 bp, 41 predicted proteins | sample Methanotroph_Enr_FD_187368 | JGI IMG/M metagenome (GOLD analysis project Ga0208789, IMG submission 187368) | Enriched soil microbial communities from Old Woman Creek wetland in Ohio, USA - Methanotroph_Enrichment_5 (SPAdes) (version 2) | ecosystem: Environmental > Terrestrial > Soil > Wetlands...
GCAAGGCTATCGCGGACATACTGACAAAATCGGTGAACACCGAATATCGGTGCTTGTGCCTTGCTATGGAGTTAAATAGGCTGATAAAAGACTGCTTGGTATAGCTTTTTGTTTTTGTAGACATATACAACCTTTCTGGAAAAAGGTGCATAGCGCTGGCGATAAGCCAGTTTTATGCACTGGCTTATCGTTAAGTGAATTTTACCGGCTACCACTTGTCCGGCAATCCCTCAGAATTTTGCTGGGGAGCAGGGGACACGGCATCAATAATCCTCGGGCAGCAGGATCGCCGTGGACGATCTGTCTGCTTCGGTAATGATCCAGATTATGGTTTCATCTGGCGGAAGCCGATAGGACGCGAATATGCGGGTACCTTGTTTTATGGCCTGCGCATTCGCTTGTTGGTCTTTCTTGGCCATATCCGACCAATCGCCGGCTACGTGTCGATTAATCAGATCCAAAGGCTCAACCCCGAGGGTTTCGAGTGTTTCCAGAGCCCATGGGGTGGCCACCACCTGGCCGAGGGGAAATAGCGGTTTCATACATACTCCTTTTTCATCTCTGCCTCTCACCATGAGAAGCAGGGAAAAAGAGGAGAAGTTATATGGCAGTTATATTTTTATTATATGGTTTTTATATGATAAGTATTTTTTGAAAAAATCAAGACCTGGGGAATTGGTAAATTTGACTGCCTCTATCTTCTCTATTACTCGGAGAATTTTAACAATAAATTCGTGTACTTTGATTTTCTAGGAGGCAACAATTGTCAATACTATCACACGACTTTTCTAAGAGCATGGAAGCAGCGCTAATAGACAATAATTTGAAAAACCAATTAGCCAAGTTTTTGAATTCTGACATGTTGTCACCACCAGACAAATCTGATCTGATTAATGTCACGTGCAATGTTAGAAACTTGTCACTTAAAGAAGCACGCCGGTTAACACGCCTGGGAAGACGAACGAAATAAAAAGGGCGTTTGTGTGAATTGGCGCTTTGCTACTCAAGATGCCAGGGTGAAATTGAAATCCCTATATCCGACAATATAGCGTTGGTCGACTAGTAGGTTACGAGTTATCTACGCAGTGACACTTCTTGGCATAACCCTTTATGTCTTAATTCCTCGCGCATCTGTTCAAACCTTCGGGAAATAGCAGTGTTCGCGCATGAACGGTAACTTATAATCATGAGCAACCTTGTTGGCAGGCTTCTGACCACTAAAAAATTCAACAAATCCAAAGTAAACTCATCGACCCAATGCGAATCGTCCAGTATTAGAATGAAAATGTGTTTTTTTCCCTGTTCCTCAAAAAAATGCGCGCCCTCCCGCAACATGCGGCCAGTATTAAGCCGCAAAACTTTCGGTTGGAGTGCGGCTATTTCCTCCGGCTCAAGCATATTGAGCATTTGATAAAGCCAAGTCGGCGCAACCTGATGCAGGCAATCAATGAGCGGTTTTCCCTGAGGTTCACGGCAACGCAATTCCAGGGCTTCCAACAAAGGCATAAAAGGTTCTACAGCCACCGCTAATTGCACGCAACGGGCGTGGAGCGTTGCCAGCTCCGGATGGCTGATTTTTTCTAAAAAATTTTCAAGCAAAGTTGTTTTTCCAATGCCTTTTGCGCCATTCAAAAAAATCAAGCGCCGGTTTCCGTCTACTACATGCTGAAAAGTTTCAAATAAAAGCTCTAGCCCAACATCATATTTCACCGATGCATCATAAAATTGAGATGGTAATACAGGCGCTTGAACAGCGCCTAAGTTTTCCTGAATAACATTGGAAAGTGTAACCTCAGGTAGAAAACGATAGCCGCGTTTGGAAACCGTCAAGATATAACGCGGCGATTTACATTCATCATTTAATACCTCACGAAGCGCATTAATAGCCCGCCTCAAAGCCGAATCTTCGACAAAACTAGTCTTCCAGACTGCATCAAAAAGCTCCTCTCTTGAAATCAAGCGCCCCGGATGCTGCAAAAAGTACAGCAATAAGCGGTAAACCTTGGGTTGTAAGTTGATAGCTTTATTTGCATGGCTCAAAAGCTGGGTGTTTGTTTCCAGCACAAATGCGCCAAATAAATAGTTAACATCATGATTCATAAATGCGACCCCTTATTGTTTTTTTGTTATGAGGGCGTGCCAACAAACTGGTAACAGTTTGCTCACAACTAAAAAAAGCGATGAGAGTATACTACAAAAAACATAAGCCGACTGCTTTTAAAAAAACGTTTCCATGAACACATAACATGCCTATATTTATAGCATAAACTCCTGTTGTGGCCTCTAAAGTATAGTTAGCCAAACATAAGGAAGCGCAAGATGGTTGTTAGTATTTGGCGTACTTCGTTGTTTTTCAGGGGGCTTGATTTGTTAATAGAATTTAGATGGCGGGGCTCAATCCTTGCTGCAGGGCAAGTGATTAGGGTGTGATAAAGAACGAGGTAGCCGATCAATGGAGCCTGCCCCCCACTGATTGGATTTTTCAGCATTGCCTTGGAATTTTGAAGGTGGCTCCATGAGAGCCTGATACATTTGCATAACTCACAGAAAGGAGTATTCAATGAAAATCTCGATTCGCTCTATCGTATCTCACCAGAATTCCTGCCAACAGGAGCTTGAATGGTTGTCCGGAGCCGCCCCAGAAGGGGGAACGTTGCTGGTTGCCGGCGGCTGTACTACCACCTTGGGTTGCACCTGCTGTACCACTTGCGCTTAACCATCAATTTAGAACAGAGAGGAAAAAACTATGAATGCTCAACTAATTATGTGTTCGATGCCCTCGAATGATCCCGATGCCAGCGAGAGGTTCTATTCCAACTTGTTCGGTGAAGAGATGGCGCGCACGCCTATCCCGCATAAATCTTTCCATACATGGGCTTCGTCGGGGGTTAAGTTGAGGGTGGAAACCCCTTATTACAACGATCAGCCGGTCATGTGCGGTTTTTTGGTTGACGATATCAACAGTGCAGTCGAAACGCTGAAGGAAGTGGGCGGAAAGGTGTTGAAGGATGCCTTCCAGATTCAGATGAATGAGGAAACATTCGAAACCTTGGCGGACCATTATAAGGAGTTCTACGGCAATCCCCTACAAAATACAGGGGACGACCTAGGTACTTGCGTCATCATGAGCGATCCTGGCGGCAATGCCATCTCACTACTACAGGTACCGCGCTGGGTTGCTCGTGAGTACGATCATGGTCTGCTTACCGACTTTCATCGTCAAGAGATCCGCTCGTCCGCAAAGGCGGGAAAGGCATACGCCGCTAAAACCAGAAACTGACGTAAGGAGCAGGCTGTGTGGTTCCTCCCGGGCGATAGCATGGTCGGACGTTCTTTCTATAACTTGGTGAGAGCGCTAGCGAAGACTCAGTGCTGCAAGTACCACATCTCCATGCCTTTCTCACAAAAGGCATGGACAATGGAGTGGTGTACCTCTCGTTCAGGAAGAGAAATATCCCGCATTTTCGAAGCCCTTTTGCCCCAACCATTCGGGGACGGAAGCCGGCTGACTGGCCTGCATACCTCTAACCTCGAGATGAGGATAGAGGTGGATTTTCAATTTTATTATCAGGTGGATTATGGCAACTGATCAAAATGCCCCTATCGATATCCGGAAAGATGGCGCTAGCTTCGGCTTGGCGATAGATGCCAACTCCACCAAGAAAGTGGCTCCGTGGGCGGATGCCACCGGCCTCTGTACTAGCGCCCTGCGGCATAGATCCATGTGTACGTCGAGAGACACCAGAACTGCGGAAACTTTTCTGATTAACTCACGCTTGGTTCGAAATCGTCCTCAAACCGCGCTTTCAATCGCCAACTATTTCAATGATGCGATAACCGTCGCACTATCCATGGCCGGCCGGGAATTAGTGGACGAGAGCAAGGTCATTCCCCTTCCCGACAATATTGCTTTGGACATGCCGCTGGAAGAAGCCATCCTGCGCCGTCGTAGCGTTCGGAAATTCACGGGCGACCCCATGGAGCTGGATTTTCTGGCAACCCTGATCCGTGCTACTGCCGGGGTCACCGCGCGAGCGAGGGTGCGTCTTGCTTCCGGCACTGAGCGGAGTCTTCACTTTCGGAGCGCACCAACCGCCGGAGGGTTGTACCCAGCTGAACTCTACGTGGCGGCGGTCAATGTGAAGGGCCTCGAACCGGGTGTCTACCGCTACAATGCAGTACAAGATCAACTTTTTTTCGAACTCCCTGCAGACCGGGTGGTGGCATTGAAGCAGACATTCGCCATCGACGAGCAAATCATTTCTTTGCAACGTGCAAACGCCTATCTGTACCTTGTTTCCCATCCATGGAAGGTAATGCGCAAGTACGGCGATCGCGGCATGCGTTTTGTCTTCATGGATGTGGGTTACATGTGCCAGAACCTGCACTTGGCGGCCCAGGCGCTAGGGGTAGGGACGGTGGATTGTGCCGCCGTTTACGACGACGAGGCACATGAAATACTTGGCATCGACGGGGTGTTCCGGGCCTTGGTGCACTCCGTGGTTATCGGTATGCCGGGTTGATGACTCTATGTTCGCTCGATAGACTTTCTCCACCCGCCCAACCCTATTTCATCTCCAGATAAGGTAGATTACATGCCCAATCAGAAATTTCCAAGAATCAAGCGATCTTTCACAGTCATAGCCCACAGCCCCGATGTGGTGGAGCTTCGCCAGGGGGTTTGGAATCCAATCTCTCATACCTTACGTGACGATACCCAGTCCGGCAGGCTTTACGCTGTCGTCAGCCGCCTCACTGGGGCTCTGGATCCGGCGCAGGTGGTCACCGAGAGCGGAGCAAGCCGTGAAGACATTGAAGGCATCATCGACCATCTGTCGTCCATCGGCGCTTTGGAACTCGATGCTTCAAATTCTCTGGATCACTATCTGGATCTGATGATTCCGACCCTGAAGCCGATGGACAATGGGAATCGCTCGCATCTCCCCGTCACTGTGCTTGGGGATGAAGAGATGGGGAAGGAATTGACCAGACTGCTGCATGGCAGCCTGCCCGATCTGGATATTCAAGTATTGACCGCCGAAGCCCCGTCCGTCGCGCTCCTGCAGAACACGAGTTCCGACTGGCTGCTAGATGCATTGGAGATGGAGGAACAACTGTCGGCATTCCATGGCTGGAAGGGGCGATTGCTGGTCTCTTTTTCCAGCGTCATCCATCCACCAAAGATGCAGAAACTTAACCGTATCACCCAAGCGCTTGGTATCAGTTGGATCCATGCAGCCGTAGACGGGCCTTTTCTGTTCATCGGCCCCCTGTTCGAGCCGCGACGCAGCAGTTGCTACGAATGCCTGGATACGCGGATTCTGATGAATGCCCGTGACAGCAACGGTTACCTTTCATACAAGAATGCCTTGGCAGAAGGGAGAGCCAGACTAGGGATCCCCCCGGTGGAGCCGATTCTCGTACAGGTACTTACCGCCCACACGGCCATGGAAGTGCTGAATTACCAACTCACCGGAAATTCGTTCCTGTTCGACCGAATGTTGTCCATCTATCTGCCGACATTTGAGTTCAGCTTCAATGAGGTTCTGCGGCTTCCCGGATGCCCTGGTTGCGGTGCCCTTTCGGAAAGGGACGAGTCGGAACTCTATTTTGATGCGAAAGCCGTTCTCTAGGACTGGAGGAAAGATTGATGAGAATTTCCGGTGAATACTCGGTCAACCATCTGGCACCCCACACTCGCCGCCTAATGCAGCGAATGGTTGGCTCCCTGTGCGGCATGAATCAGCGTGTCAGTTTTCAGCTTCGTAGTCGTGAAGACCCTCTTTTCTGCATCTGTGGCGGGGAGCTTACCGGCGTTCACCTGCTACGTGACTGCAACACCCGGCACAAGCCTAAGCCGCTGTCCTATCACATCGGCGGAGCAGGAGTGTTTCTTGATGAGGCGATGATCAGGGTGTTAGGTGAAACGGCCGAGCGCTATGCTCAACTGGTCTCCGAGATTCACCTGCAAGCCGGGCTGCATACGGCCTCCTTCAATGAGATGCAGTCGCGGGGAGAATACATGCTTCCCTCTGAAAAGATGCAGTTTTTTACGGCGGAACAATTCACCAGACCGGAATTTCCGTTTCAGTCGTTCGACCCGGATACACCCATGGACTGGCTACGCGTGCCCGCACTAACCGGCTGTGATCCGATATGGTTGCCGGCACAATTGATTCTGGTTGGGTACGACGTCAGGCGTCGGAGTCGGGAGCGCTGGCTCTGGTCGGCCGTGACCACCGGGACAGCAACCCACTCGGACCCGATGTTGGCTTTGAGAAGCGCTCTATTGGAGTTGATTCAGATAGATTCCGCGATGGGGCACTGGTACGGAGGCGGTGAAGCCCCGCGGATATTATTAGATCGTCGCACCCAGGCGGTCGAACAATTGGTAAACAGGACGCTGAATGGAGATACCTATCAAGTTCAGTTCCATTTTCTTCCTAATGCCGACTTGGAAGGGCTATCTGTAGCCTGCGTCATCTCCAGAGGAGTTGGCTTTCCATCATTTGGAGTCGGCATGGGAGCAGGTACCCGTCTGCCGGAAGCAATGTACAAGGCGTTCCTCGAAGCAGTTGCACTTGTCCAACTGGCCAAGATCGTCCGTTTCTTTCGGGTGATGGAAAAGGTTCCGGAAGGGATGGACGGAGACACCTCTCCCCAATGTATTGATCCGAATAAAATATTCGACTTGGATCATAACGTCGCCTTTTACTCAGACGCTAACAGTCAGTCTTTATTACGACGCCGATTCGATCCTTCTATCTGCGTTAACGCATCCGAACTGCCGGCCGATATGACCGGCTCGCCACACGCCCAAGTAAAACGCTTGGTTGGTGCCTTTTCCGATACAGGCAAGACACTGGTGCATCTAGACCTCACGACCGTGGATATTCGGCAGATGGGACTGGTTACGCAGCGGGTCTGGTCTCCAGACCTTCTGGGTATCTGTTTACCTAGTGCACCGGCAGAGGCACATCCGCGCTTTCAAGACTACGGAGGTGTCCACCATGACATCCCCCATCCCTACCCCTGAGTTCTACCCCGGTATCGCGGAAACGATTCTGGCAACTAACTGTTTTGGCGCCCTAATGATCGCGCTTAACCTGGCTCAGATGTTCAAAGTTCGGTTCTCTGAAGACGAGTTCTGGTTGATCTATTGCGGGGTTATGTCGGGTGTTCTCTTCGGCGCCCTGTTCGTGCTGGATAACCCGGCGAAGATATTTGGCATAGCCGGCTGGGGCTGGGTGGCGGCCTTTCCAGTGGGCTGGGCTGGAGCAAGAGCCTGCAATCGGGCGGATGGCTGGGTTCTACGCAGATGGTTCCATTATCGAAAGATGTCGAGGCAAGTGCCGGGAGCGGGGCATCGATACGGCAACAACTCACGTTCTGATCCTGTGATCGAACAGGTGCGACCCGGCAGGCAGTCGCAGCGGTCGGTATGTCCCGATTCATCTTTGCGGCAGTCAGGCCAGCTCACACAGAACAGGTGGCAACCGTTTGTACTGACTTCCTCGGTGGGGGTTCTCGAGGAACTGGTATTTCGGGGTGTCCTGCTGCAATTGTGCATGGGATTCAGTTCTCGCCCAACGATTGCGATTGCCCTGGTCGCTTTGATAATAATGTTCGCCCTGTCTCATGTTTGGTACGGAGTAGAACACATTTTGGCGAAACTGCCATTGAGCATTTTCACCACTCTGTCAGCTCTTGCACTGGATACGGTATGGCCTGCCATCGTTACTCATGTGATATTCAACATGGAGATCGTGCGCAAACGCAAGGTTATGGCTGTGCCCGGAAGCTCGGTCTCGTATTAATGCATGCCTTAGCTATCATCGCTTTAACGATCGGCTTTTATGCATGGTTGGCTCAGAAGACAGCCCCCCTTTTTTCCCGCATCATCCTGCGTTTGATGACGTTTGGCAGACAGAGTGTATATGCACGTCTGCAGGTTGCACGGCTTCTGGTGGCTACCGTTCAGCAGATGTTGTTCTTTCTTCTTCTGCTTTGGCTGACCCAGATGAACCCGCTTCATGGCATGGCCTTGGACGCCCGCAATCTACTAGTCGGGATATTTCTGGGGCTGGGGCTGATGGGAACCGCATCGCTGCTGTGCCAAGTGGCAGTTGGCATCACCGACTTGGTGACCCCCTCTCCCGAATTGCGCACTATGGCGGACTGGCAGGTGCTGCTCAGGGGCGGATGGATGGGGCAATTTTACCAAGCTTTGGAAATCTTGCCATATTGGCTGATCATTCTCTTAACCTCCGCCTACGTTTCGGTGGAAGAAGTTCTGTTCCGAAGCCTCCTGATTGAGTCCTTTCTTCTTTATGGACAGTTTCCGGCTTGGGCTTTGTCGCTGGCCCTATTCCTCTTGGCACAATGGATTCCCATGCCTAATTGGCGCTCCTCCCTGTTTCCTTTGGTGGGTGCTGGAACGCTGGGGGCCATACATGGATTCCTATACCTGCGTGATACAAACATCGCGGTTCTCGTTGTTTCCCACATAGCTTTTTTTATGCTGGCGGTGAGACGTCGGGAGTGCTTGGAAGGATAATTCTGGTATGCCCCAGGTTTGGTAGACGTTTACCGCTGCCCATTTGAGACGGCAACGCTGATCGGGTGGAGATAACAGGATTGCGCCTGTCATCCACCGGGTCGACGGGGCAGTCACTTGCACCCGACTCTCACAGATCGTAGCGTGCGGATTTCCCGCACTACGCTCTTAGCTATTGATTTACAGCACCGCGATTGAGTGCAACGCTTTATACGATATTGCAATCTTTTGTCACAGTCACGGAAACACTTCCTTGATTCGGCCAAAGGTTTCCCATGTCACGTTGCCTTTTCGGCTTCGACTACTCAGCATCTTGCCCCAATAACGCTCAACCGCTCGATAGGTTCTTTGTAGGGCGCTTGAATATTTCCGGCTATTCCGTAGTAGGCATAATGACCACGCAATGTCCGATTCAAGTTTTCCACCTGTTCCCGTATCGGCAGATGACGCATGCGTTGCATCAAATCGCACAAGTTCAGCAAACTGCGCTGAAAACGTGATTTCTCAGTCCGCATGCCAACCTTGAAACTTCCTTTCAGGTTTCGTATACAGTAAAGCGTAAACCCCAGCAAGTAGATCGTTTCCGGACGATTACGCCCTCGTTTACCGGCATGCTTGTGAGCAAAGCGGCCAAATTCAACCCATTTGGTTTTGGTCGGCTCCAGGATTAATCGCATCCTGTCTCGATAAACGGGTTATATGCACTTATGATACGAATTCGCCATGGCTTTTTCGATGCGGTGTCCTTTAAAGTCGATCATGTTCGATGAGTGCTGTCCATTTATCGGGTGGAAATAGTTTACCTAAATCTGGGCATTTTCAGCTAACGCAACAGAACCGTTTTTCCAGCAGGGCTTCCCAAACGCCTTTATCACGCCAACGGCAAAAGCGCAATAACGTGCTGGAACAGAGCTTATGGCTTGCACTTCGTTTATTCCGTACGCGAGAAGCTCTTCGTACTCCTTGCTGGACTACGCACCGCAAGGCTATTGCCCCATTTAGAAACTGTTACGATCATTTTTTGCTCTCTTAAGGATAAACAATGTATATCCGCATTATCCGGAAATGACAATCGCTCAAATCTGTTTGAGTCCTTAAATAATGGTAGCGATAGAATGGATCGCGTTGTTCTTCAGCGTATCCCTGGTATCGTAGTACTTGATCATCTCGACGGTCGCGTGGCCGGTCGCGTTGATGATACTGATGAAGTCCTCTTTGTTGTTCAGGGCGAGCTCTATGAATGTTTTCCGGAATGAATGGGGAGTGATTTTTTTATCCGGAACCACCTGAAGGGCGATTTTTTTCACCACTTCAAAAATGTACTCCGTCCGGATGGGCTTATGTAATTCTTTTGTCCGGTTATTCCGTACCGGGTGGAAGATATACGGACAGCGATCCCCGTACTGCCGTTTGAACTCGTCCAGTATCGATATGACGCCGATAGGCAAGGGGAGAAGCTTGAAACTCCCGCCTTTTTGGTACACGTTGGCAGTCTGTTGCGGGAAATCCACGTCGTCCCATTTGAGGTTGGAAACCTCATCCCGCCTGAGCGCCAAGGCGAACAGGAAAACGAGAATCAGGTAATTCCGGAATTTGGTTTCGCTCTGTCGGTGTTCGGCTTTGGCGAAAGCCAGAAAGTCGATGACTTCCGCCCTGGTGAGGCTGATGGTGGTGCTTCTTCGCTCGGTTTTATGCGCGGTAAAATTCTTTATGGGGTTTTTCGGGTAGCCGTAAACGTTGATCAGATAATTGAAAAAGGCCGAGAGGGCATAGGCTTTCCGATTCACCGTCTTGGGATTCAAGATCCTCGAAGTGTGGCCGTCCTTTTTGGTGTTCTCGTTCAAGAAAGCTTTGACCTGGTCAATTATGTAAGGGTAGGGGAGTGCGCCTAAATCCACAAGAAAAACAACGTCCAGCCCTTTAAAAAAGCTGGTTATGTCGCTTCTGTAGCTTCGTCGGGTATGCCTTGAATTCTTCAGTTGGATGAAGCTTTCGATGACATCGAGCATCAAAAGCTCGTCGATGCCGGCAATTTCGTTTTTGGTGACTAATCCGGTTTGCATACGGGAGTTGAATTATAATTGTTTTCTTATCATATCGTTATTATATGGTTTGCATGCTTTTTTCAAGCAATAAGGATACGACTATTCGGTTTCTAAAAATAGTTTGCTTTTCCATAAAATGAGTTATTCTGAATACGGAATCTCCAAAAACACTATAAACTCATTATCAATCCGATCTATGCTACCGCGCAAAAAATTCACCCCGTTTTCAAAGCTTTCCCTCCATAAAAAACGGGATCTCTATGTGCGGTTGAGAAATAAAATCAAGCAGAGGGCGCAAGACTACGGGCAAAATTTCACGAGCCACCTGGTATTGAACGAGCCGGGCAGACCTTCGATATTCAATCAGTGGTTCGACTTCTATTTTCTCGGGCTTGACGGCGTAACGATATGGAACACGGTGTTGTACACGGCGAGCGAAGCCTATTGGAATGCTATCAAAGATTTGGCATTCGAAGAATCCTATAGGATTTGCCCTGAAAATAAAGACGACACGGACTTGGGTAGGCTTTTTATTCCGGTATATGACGAAGTGACGGGTAAAAAGCTTCACTACATTATGAGAGAACCGGCGGTAAAGCCGGCATTGGGTAGTCGCACTCGTTCTCAATTCGTGGAGGATTACGGTTCAAAGCTCATTCATGAAGACACGGGCGATACGGCTCCGGTTTTCGAATCCTTTACCATTGATGCCAGTTATCGTTATGGAATCGGTTTAGTTGCTATCGTGGACGCTCTGGAAATCAATGCTGAAACCATCGAATCGATGATTGAAAAATTTCGTTCCATCGGTGAGCAGAACTGGAAAAATCCTACTCCGGTTGACCGTTCGAGGCTTCCTGCCGATACTTTCAAAGCGTTGGCCAAGCAGCAAGTAAAAAATACTTTGTAAATTTCAGACTATGGGACTATTTGACCAATTTCGCATAAAAAAGGCTATGCCCGACGGGTATCAATCGGATGATTGGTACCAAACGAAAAGCATGGAGTGTCTGATGATTGATTATGAAGTTGACGGAGCCGGGCAGTTTTGAAAGTTAGGCGTTGGTGGATGCCACTCTCCCGAAGGAAAAAACGCTTTCCCATACCGGCGGTATTCACTTTTATCAAAATAATAGATACTACGATGCGCTTTTCGATACGGGTAAGCTTTTGCTGATCCGGGTACACTCGCAAGAATAATGCATGAACGGTAGTGAATGGTAAATAATTATGCTTATGCCACTTGGTATCATGGCAAGGTGTACCATACACCACGCCCCGATCCGTGCTGTATAAGTAAATTCATTGCAACCAATTTTTTCAAATGTGCCTTGACCGTGTTTCTGTTGGCATTTCTGGTTGTAACGACATCGGAAATGGAAACACGCCCATGTTCTCCGGCTATTTCAAGAATGGAAAGGGAAAGATCGGGTAACTTGGAAAGCGTAAGTTTTTCATGGATCACTTTCTTTTCTAGCCGTTCGACTTGGGAACTCAGAGAACGCAGAAAAAAGAGTATCCAGGGATGCCAATTTGGTGTTTCTGTACGAATGGTGCCCTGAGTTTGTCGCAAGGCAAGATAATAGCCTTGTTTATTTTCCTCTATGATAGACTCAAGCGAACTGTAGGGGACATAGGCATACCCCGCTTTCAGGAGTAGTAGTGTTGTCAGTACCCTGGAAATACGACCGTTTCCATCCTGAAAGGGATGAATTTCAAGAAACACCACCACAAATACAGCAATGGCCAGAAGCGGATGCAATAGCTGCTCCTGCTTTGTTTGATTATACCAATCAACCAATTCAGTCATCAGTCGTGGCGTGTCAAAGACTGAAGCCGTCTCAAATATGACGGCCACTTGTTGGCCGTTTTCGTCAAACGCCCCGACATGGTTCGCTTGTATTTTATAGTTACCCCGATGGTATTCATCCTTCGCACTGTAGATCAGCAGGTCACGATGAAGCTGTTTGATATGATTTTCCGTGAAAGGTATATGCGACCATGCACTGAATACCAATTCCATAACCTCGGCATAACCGGCAACCTCTTGTTCATCCCGCGTCGAAAACTGTTTTATTTCCAGTCTATCGAGAAGCGTTTCAATTTCTTTGTTGGAAAGTTTATTTCCTTCAATGCGGTTTGACGATCCAATGCTTTCAATAGTGGCAACTCGGCGAAGAGAAAGAAGCCTGTCCGGTGCAAGCGTTCCGAGCGCCTTCCAAGCCCCCTTGAACTCATCAATTCTTGTGATGAGCGCCAGAATATCGTGAGTGATGGTGGGATTTATTGTGAACATACCCATAAATATACCCACAAATACCCAATTAGCAAAAGTATTTTAAAAAAGTGCTGTTGCTGAAAAGAGAAAATGTTTACTGGCCCGAGTTCGTCTCCCCATCCGCCACGATCTATAGCGTGCTTTGATTTTCCAGTTTCTCTCGCACCCTGGCCTTCAAATCGTTCACGTAATCTTCATTGAGTTCTCTCACGTGGCCGGCTTCAGCATCGGCTATTCCGGCAAGAATGCCGCTACGAATCTCCTTTTGAAAAGGATCGTCCACCTGTATAGGTGGTTCAATGTCTGCCATAAAAAAATATCGTTAATGAATAAGCCGGTATACATACAACAAGCATACGTTGAATATATACGAATCATATAATAATTATATTGTTTTAGTTTTTCTGAGCCATAAACAGATTATCGTTCGCAGAAACGTTAGTTCCGGGAAGTGAGGTCATGGATAACTCATCCGTAGTTTCTATCAGTTCAGTGCTGATAAGCTGGATAAACGGTATGAGGTCGCTTTTATATTAATAACTCATTGTTTTTAGAAAGTATATGGTTTGACTTTACAGGGCTTTTAAATAGAATGGTTGGAAAGTCATACTTTTTAACTATTTCAGTATGGAACTTACCATGCCCTACGTCAGAGTAAAGCGTAAATATCAAGTTACTATTCCCATTACCATAAGAAAAAAACTCCATCTCCATGAAGGGGACACCTTGGAGATTAAAGAACAGGACGGTAATTTAATCCTGGTTCCTCAAACAGTAAAAGAGAGAAAAGTCAGACGTACTCCAGAAAAGCCTTCTTTATTATCTATGATCGGAGCGAATTCAGGCAGCCGCTTGTATCGGTCGGCGGAAGATGTTGATAATTATATTCGTAACCTCAGGGATGAATGGAACTAACAAAAATTAATGGTGGCAATGTTTACCTGGATGCCAATATCTTTATTTACGCCATTGAATGAAGTCCGGAGTATAAAGAGAAAATAACCGCTTTATTTTTAAGGATAAGTGATACAAACAGCATAGTTATTACCAGCGAGCTTAGCCTGGTCGAATGTCTAGTCAAGCCTTACAGCGAAGATGACCATGCTTCAGTTTTAAAGTACGAAGAATACATTAAAACCTCTGACTTTCTAAAGGTGAAAGCCTTGCCGACGAGTATCCTTAAAAAATCAGCTCAATGCCGGGCGAAATATAAAAATAAGTTGCCTGACTCTATCCATCTTGCGACCGCACTCAATGAACGTTGTACGGTATTTGTTACCAACGACGTAAAACTGAAAACGCCCGACAATATCGAAACAATTCTCTTGAGAGAAATTTAGCAAAAAATTGGAACATTCCTGTGTTTTGTTTTTCTATTTTTAATACCGATAATTCATATTATCGGTATTAAAAAGATTTTTTCCGGATCCATTCTCAAGTGTCCACTTTATGTACGTGGACACTATGATTTTCTCTTTCGATCAACTGTTACAGATGCTTGTTAAATGAGCGCTTTAGACAGTCCGCTCAATTTTGAAATTGCGTCAACAGTACATCATGCCAAACCAAAAACTTTACCAACGATTAGAAGTAGCATACCAACCAGAAGTGGAGCGATGTAAAGCGTATGCAGTTCTTTCCATATGGGATGCTGTGGAATGGGAATGGCATCTTCGATTTGTGCTCTTGTACGGCGGTTCGATGCTAGCATAGACTCGTGAATGAGTTGATTTTCGATCTGTTCGTTTATGTGTCGCAATCTTGCCGCAAGTTTGTTTGCCGAACTTACTATGGATGCTCCCAGGAATACGCCGAAGTACCAAAACATGAATCCCATACTCGACGACGAAAGGGGGGCTTGCGGATCAGGAATAGGCGCATTATTCCAGATTGGAGAAAGGAACTGCGTACTTGTGTACACGGCGTTCACCAATCGTTTGATCAATTGCGCGAGAGGAACAAGCAGCGGCCCGCCTGAATCGAGACCGGAGTAAAGAAACTTCAACAGCCCGATTATTACGACTATGGCGCTGAGTACGACCAAAGTAAATCCATAAAGACGGCGCAGAGCGATGGTTTGTTTTGCAGTGATGTAATTCATTGAGTTCTTCTTGTTGACCAGAGTCAATTATACAGAAATTATCTAACGTACATTCTTTCCTGATCAGGTGTCAAGACCGAACCTCAATTAAAGATTACTTCCAGTTCTCTACTTCACAATTTTTCCAAACCAGACTGATACCCTTTCTTTTCCTTAATGGCTTGCAACTTCTGGCCGGCTTCCCGCGCTTTCTCTTCAGTATCGAACCAATCCTTGCGCACGGTTCCGGAAGATCCCACCCTTCCCCATTCTCGAACCAGTGACCAGTCACCGAAAATGCCCGGTACCACGAACATTTGGTAAAACCGATGCAGGTTCTTATCCGGATCATGCCGTTCCAGATAAATGCGATTCATGGTCTCCCTCAATGAGCCCGGCTCGATTATCGCCCCCGCCCTTTGTCTCGATGAATTCCTCCGCTGGATCGCATGGCTTTCAATTGCTGTTTGCGCTCTTCAATGGCCTTCGCCTTTTCAGGATGGGCGAACTCGAAACCAAAAACGAGTTCTTCAGCTGTTTCTCCGATGACGGAAGACTGATCGAGGAAAATGCTTTCACCTTTACCGGGATTCTTGGTTTGGTTTTTCGCTTTTTCCGGATGAGCATGTTCAAAACCGAAAATCAATGATTCCATGAACTCTTCCACAAAAGACGGTTTCCGCTCAAATAGATCTCTACTCATGCTGCTTGCTCCTGGTTTTCCGCGTTGTATGGCTATGGACGGTACGAAGTGCTTCAGGTTCAGACGAAGCGGCTTATTGGTTCCCGAAATGAACTGCTCAATTTTCGCTCAATGTAACCTTAATTCAGATAGGATAATAGGTTAGATCGAGTTATGACAATTTAAAGACAGGTTTATCCACAGATTTTGTGGATAAACCTGGTTTCAATTAAAGCCGTTTTTAACCCTTTTTATCCTTCCCGGATGTGTCCAGGGCTTTGTACACCCCTAACTGGCCTTCTAGGTTGGCGACCAATTTTTCAGCGCCGGCAGTTGCTTTCTTGGCGGCGGCGAGATCAGTCTTAAGGGTATTGAGCTCGGCAACAGCAGCCTCATGACGAACACTTAATTTTTCCAGCTCGATGGTGCGGCCGGCAAGCTCGGATTCTCTGCTTTTAAGGTCGCTTTTAAACTGATCATTCGACGTAACGACAGAATCCAACGATGTCTTGAGTTCATGCACCTGAATATCAAAGGCTCTGATTTCTGTATCTTTTTGTTTGAGCGCTGCCGCATGCTCTTTCAGCAAATCCTGTTTTTCCTGAAGCGCCGCTTTGTTCCCCTCTTCCAAGGTTGAAACCTGCTTTTTCAGCTCACTGATTTCATGCCGGAGCTGGTCATTGTCTTTGGATAATCCTACATTGGCTTTTTCGGCTTCATTCAACTGAGTGACGGTTTTGGCGTGGTTATTCTGTTCCTCAGCCAGCTCATCCTTAAGGTCGGATAAAACATCTTCCAAACGCTCGATTTTCATCGCCTGGGCTTCGGAAAACTTGAAGGCTTCTTCTACCTTGGAATGAGTCGCAAGTTCTGCTTGCTTCAAAGCGTCCCGCTGAATATCCAGCTCTTCGTCCGCAATTCCCTTGGCAATGCTCCATATTTTCTTGATGAGCTCTTCGCCGTCCTTGGTCAATTCCGGCGGGAGTTTGACTATGGCCGGGAGCGTTTCCGCCCCTAACACTTTGGCTTCGTCGGAGGCGTTCCAGCTGTTCAGATACTTGGTTATAGTGGTCAGACTGCCACGACCGAGCTTGTCGAGTAAAGTCAATGCTGTTGGGCGCTCTCCTTGCTCCGCAATACTGACGCAAGCGGCGTGTACATCTGCTTCTGTAAGTCTTGAACTGCTAGCCATAGTGTAACTCTCTCAAATGTTTATTTGAGTTCAGTATAGCACACTATCAAACAAAGTGTAACGATAATTACATAATTATGTAATTATGTAATTATGTAATTATGTAATTTTCTGTTTAATAATTTCTCTTACCCCTCCAAATTAAGTAAAAAAATATAGCTACGAAAAATAAGAGCGCCTGTGAAACTTTTGCTTAAATGAAGTATTTCAGAGTATATAAAAACGCACACTTTAGACTGAATACTAGATTATAAAAAGGAATTATTGATTGTAAATACGCACCCTAGCTGTTAGTATTGAATATACATAAATTAAAGCATCATAATTATAGTATCTCCGGCTTTAGCGTTAAAAAATCTGGTATAACCGTTACGATTCTTAGTGATGGAATAAACTTCGTCCAAGTTGGAGATTTATTAGAAAGAGCAAAAACCCCATTTGAGAATTGGGCAACGCAACATTAGCAATAAAAATGAATACAAAACAATTTCAATTGAAGAGGATTGGCAATCTTTCAAGTCTGAAACCGAGAATGTATTTTCCAATGCAGTTGCTCTTTGATTATCGCCGCCTTGCTCAACCACCAACTGCTTCCGACTAAGCCCGGACGACCGGAAGCATGACCCGTGCTATCTCTGGTCGAAGGCACAGACTGGGCTGTTTCTACGGTGGGAGCAGGAGGATGAAAAAATATACCCTTGTAAGAGGGAGTGGATTGTCGTATTTTTATTTTGAATTAAATATAAATTATATTAACTATTAAGTAAGAAATGGTGTTATATGGATAAGAATAAATCAGGAAACTTAACCATGAGTAGTAATATTAATGTTACATTAAGGTTTAACTTTATTTACATCATGATTGGGTGGATTTTTTTTTCTTTTTTTACTGTTTTTATTTTGTATGGTTTTGAATCAAAAAATATAGATGATTTTAGTAAGAAAATTGAACTGGTGAAGCTATTTTTTATTCTTGTTGGTGCTGGGGTTACTATATTAACAATATATGTACAAACCGTTACATCGAAAAAAACTTTACTTTTAATGCAAAATCAAGAAGATATTGAAAAAAAGAAAGTATCTCTTTCTTATTTGGCAAAGTGGGATTCTAACGAATTTCAAGAAAAAAGAATATTTTATAGAGGAATGCGGGGGGAAAGAAACTCACTTGGAGCAGTTGAATTTGTAAAGAAAATAAATGAAACAGAATCCTATAGGAACGCACTGTTAGATATAGCCAACTTTTTTGAAGATATTGAGCAAGCAATAATAAACGATATTGCGGACGAGGCACTATTGAAAAATGGGTTTCAACCTCTTGTTAGCAACATATATTCAGTGTTTTCAGATTGGTTTAAAGACTTTAAAAACACTGACCAAAACTACCACAGTCAATTTGCCCCCTTTTTTAATCTTTTAGAAAAATGGAAATGAAAATACAAGATTTATTATCACTGGCTTTGAATAAAAAAAAATTAATTAGCCGATATCGATCAAGCCTTTCCCTTTTGAATTGGGATCAAGAAGTTAATATGCCTGTTGATGGAGCAGAGGCAAGGGGTGATGTGTTTGGAGATTTAGTTGGTATTGTTAGTGATTTAGAGAATGATGAAGAGTTCAAACAGGCCATTAAATTCCTAAACGAGAATAGCGGCGGTTTATCAGATATAGATAATAGGTATGTAAAAAAAATATTTCTGGACTCTGATAGAAGTTGGAAAATTCCGAATAATTTAAGTATTGAAATGGCAAGGATATCGATTATAGCCCAAACAAAATGGTCAGAGGCAAAAAGTATTGGCGATTTTTCCATGTTTGCACCATATCTAGAAGAAATTATTTCCCTTAAACAAAAAGAAATAGAAGCATTAGGTTATATAGATCATCCGTATGATGCACTACTTAATCAATATGAACCAAATTTGAATGTAAGGGACATGGATGCCATTTTCAAGAAAAGCATTCCTAAACTAAAAGAAATTAGAGACCGTTATTATGAAAAGTCATCTAATGCACAGAAATTTAGATCATCAATAGCAAAACAAAGATCACTAATAAATAAACTTTCCTCTTATATAGGGTTTGATTTTAATAAAGGTCGTATAGACATAGGAAAACATCCGGCAACAGAGTTTATACATAATAATGATGTTAGAATAATTGCTAGATTCGATGAGCACAGTATATCAACTGGAATTTTTTTAACCTTACATGAGCTTGGGCATGCTTTATACTATCAAAATATAAATCCTGATTATGTTGATACACCATTTTATGAAGGTGCTAGCACTGCTGTTCATGAAGCAATGGCACGATTATTAGAAAATAACATAGCGAAATCGCCATATTTTTTGACAGGAAAATTCGATGAATTTAAGTGTCATCTAGATGAAAGCGATGGCATAGTCATATCTGACCTTATTAAATCTATTAATTCAATATCAAATTCTCCGCTTAGGTTTGATGCCGATGAAATAACATATGTATTTCATATATTTATACGGTATGAAATTGAAAAAAAGTTGATTGATGGGACACTTTGTGTTGCTGATGTTCCTAAATTTTGGAATAAAGCATTCTCTGATTTACTTAATGTAAGCATATCAAATGATCGCGATGGGTGTTTGCAAGATGTACATTGGTCTTGTTGTTTAATTGGATATTTCCCGACTTACTATGTTGGAACAATATATGCGGCAAGTATATATGCCATAATGAAAAATGAAGTACCAAACTTTAAAGAATTACTATCTTCAGGCGATTTTCATAAGATAACTGACTGGTTGTCTGAAAACATTTATACTCATGGGGCAAAATATAGTCCAGAAGAATTAATGGAGATGGTAACGATGAAAACAAGTTTAGAGGATATGTTGCCAGACTTCTTATCTTACATTGAGTGTAAATATAATGATATTTATAAAAATTAACCCAAAAGTCCCATTCCCCATGACATTAGTTTCTGTATAAAATCACCATGGACTGGATAGGCCTATGCCCCTTATAGGTCTGAATTTCACGCGTATCGTGGTCTGCATTGGCGAGAGTATCTCAGGAATATCGAATCATTGCGACTGGGGCGTGAAAATCGAACCCCGCTATTTCCCCGTATCGTTTCAGTAGACAGTTTATTTGTTTCCGGTCAAGGCCTTCTACTCGTTCCGATAGGAACATCGCCCCAGTATCCGCTCCCTTTGTAGATGGATCCCACTTCTTTCGATTCATCTACAATATTTAAAAAACAATAAATTGGGGATTCTATTTTAGCGAAATTTAACCGAAACCCTTCATCAAAACCTCATAAGCATTTTGCACTTTTATAAATTCGGCTTCCGCTTCTTTTTTGAAAGTCTCCGACATCCCCAAGTGCTTGTCGGGATGGTAGCGTGAAGCCGCCGACCGATAAGCCCTTTTCAGCTCATCCAGAGTAAAGGTTTCGCCCAGCCCTAAAATCTGCCGAGGAGTTCGCCTGTCGCCGCCGGCATTGCTTCGTTGCTCCTCTTCCCTCTTTGCCCTTTCCGCCTCTTCTCGGGCTTGCCTGACCTTTTCTTTCGCCCTTCTGATGTGCTCTTCCTGTTCTCTATTCGTCGAGCTGGTCTTATAGGTCTTGCCGGTACCGGATTGCCGGGACTCGCTTTGCGACCGGCGGGATTCCGCTTTGCGATGCTTTCTCCTGAACTGTTCCGTCAAAGGAATAAATACCCGGTTCCAGTGAAACATACGGCTGAGGAAGTTATAGAACCAGGTAAACAGGTTAGCGATGGGGATGAATACCAGTCGCAGAACCCAGCGGATCGCAAAAAGAAGCTTGCCGATAAGGCCGGCGATTATCCGAACCCTGTAGGAAATCCCGTAAAAGACGTTTTCCATCCAGCGCTTTACCGCAGAGAAAAAATCTACGATCAGATCGATGTAAATGAATACGATGCCCGACAGAATGGAAATAAGCGCCTCGGTTCTGTAAACCGAAGAGATTTCGCCTAAAACGCCGGCGATAAGGAAAAGCAAAAGGATTCTGAAAAAATAATTGGAGCTCTTGAAAATACGGGCTAAAACAGCCGAAAGAATGAAATAGAAAACGCAGGTGACAACGAGCGGAACATTAATATCGAGCTTCATAGTTTTTCTCTCTTTCCTTCGAATAGCCGGGCTCGTATGCTCATATTTCTATGAGCGTAACGTCATCCCTGGTTTTGTTTTCCGGGATGGCGTAAGGGCTTTTTTTGACGGCGTGCTTGTGCGCGGAATGCTCGTAAAAAGGCGTTATATCCACAAGAATGGGATGGCGGTTCTTTGAAAGGAAAACCGCTTGCTGACTCCCGAGCGTCCGTATCTGATCGGGTGTAAGCAGCGTCAATTCATGGTAATGCTTCTCTATGTCGCTCAAATGGTTCCGCTCGATCAGAAGCCTCTTCCCTATGATGTCGCTGATTTCCTTGGCGGTGCTGTAATCGGCGCCGGCGAGAATCAGATAGCTTCCTATCCCGCCTTTGATGGCGTCGGCATTTTTTCCGTATTTGCTGTCCAGCTGGGATATGCTTTGCATGACGATGGACAAAGACACCCGGTACTTCCGGATATTGTTGATCAAAGACTGAAAATCGTTGATGTAGGAGCTCCCGAACTCGTCGAGGAAGCAGTACACGCTCAAATCGCCGGGCCTGGGCAATTTCTGCATCATTTGGCTGAAGAAACGCGTGTAGAGCACGTCTATCAGGAATTGGTAGTAGCTTTGCTGGTTCGCCGGCACGATCAGATACAGGGCTGTTTTCTCTTTCCGGAAACGATTGAAATCCAAATCGTTCCGGGATAAAAGCTTTTGGATTTGCCGGTTATTGAGCTGCTTCAGCGCCGTTTTGGCAATGGTCGCGTAACTGGTGAGCATATTGCGGTTATTCTTGGTCAGCCCGATCCAGGCGTTGATAATGGACTTGTCGTTCAGGTCTTCCGGATTGATCGAGTGCTCGGCAACCCAATCATCCAGGGCGGAGCCGTTTTCGCCGAACATCTGTACCAGGTAGTTTATGTTCGGCAAGTTCAGGTTTTCCGGATCGGAAAAAGCCAGACACTTGGCGAATATTTCCAGCATCGAAATAGCTCCGTCATTCCACACCCCTTCCTTGTCGCTTCCGTATTTCGAAAGCACTATGGAACTGCAAATCTGCTCTATCTCTATGATGTCGGACGACCCGAGCCCGTCAAACGGATTGAACCGGCAGCTTTTGGCCAGATCATCCGGATTGATGACCAAAATCTTAAAACCCCGGCTGCTCAAATAGCCGGAAGTGTTTTGAAAAATCTCCCCGCTGGGATCGGTGATGACCATGGAATTTTTGTGGCCGGCTTTATCCAGAATGTTCGGGATAATATAGCCGGTCGTCTTCCCGCTCCCCGGCTTGGCGATAATCGCGATATGCTCAAAGGAATCCTTCTCGGACAGCCTCTTGCTTTTGCCGTCTATCAGGATGCCGTCGTTGCGTGACCGGAATATCTCTTTTTCCTCTTTTGCATTGGAAAACCGGGCTCCCTCCTCTTTTTTCAGCACGTACCCTTTCACCAGGTATTCACCTGCTTTGAAGAGTAGATTAAAAGCCCCTTTCATAGCCATAAGCAGTTTTCACATTTTTTGGAAGTTACAAATAATCTCTATACTCGAATGAGTTGCTTTTTTCCTGTTCCCGCATTTTTTGCATTTTAAATCTTCTTCTGCTTATTTCACGGTATTTCTCGTCTTCGAACTCTTCCAATATTTCCGATATTTTTCATCGTATTTTGAGGCTTACGATCCTTCATTTCCCTTTGGAGTAATCATTTTCGTAATCGGGGTCATTCTCCCGCGATTTCTTCATGGCTTCTTTCCTTTTTCTGATTTCCCTTTCTTTTTCGTCTTCGGGTTCCAGATCTCGGAAATTTTCATCGGTCGGCGGTTTCTCGCTGCTATGATTCTTTGTATCGTTGCCCCCCGTTTCCTGTCCGTAAAAGCTATGACCGGTTTCTTTTTCAGTTCCGGTCTCCCCTGCCGGTCTCGTTGCGCTTTCTTGCTCCTGCTGGCGGTAGCGCCCGGTGTTTATCCGTTCTTTGCTGAATTCGTTGGTGTTGGCTTTTAAGTCTTCTTTTCCCGTTTCTGCTTTTTCTATTATGTCCGATACCGCATTGAATTCATCGAGCATTCCCAATGTCTTGAGCCGGTGCTTTCGCTCTGTTACCTTATCGAGTATGCCAATGGTGTTGCCATGAACGTAAATACTTAATTGCTCCTTTTCCAAAGCGGTAAAAAAATCCGCTTTTGTTTTCGATCCAGAAAAAACCGTTTTCAGCCGTTCTTTCACGTCGTCTTTCTGGTTGGTCTTTCCCGTTCTTCTTTTGAGCTCGGCCCCTTTATTGGAGAGTTTTTCTCCGGGCTCTTTTCCTGATCCAGGTTCTTTGCTGATGAGCTTTTTCTGCTCCAGCTCCGGGTACTTTTCCAACACCTTTTGTTCCAGCCCTTTTTTGAACTCACTGAACTCGTTTTTGCTGAACCGGTGCTTTTTTTCGTTCTGAAGCTCGTTCGAGCTGATCATGAAATGGTAATGCAGGTTATCGTCCTTATCGTCGTGTAACACGCCGAAAACCAGATTGTTCTTCGCCCGATTCCGGATGTAATCCAGTCCTATGTCTTTGAGTATTTCTTTTTGCCGCTCTTCGGTCAAATTTTTTGTTTTCGTGATGGAAAGGATCTCGTGATACATATACACGCCGTTTTTTCTTTTACTGATATATGCGGCGTTTTGGTGAAATTCCTCCTTTATTTTTTCGGCGTTGGTAGAATAGATGTTATGGTAAATATTGTATCTTTCGTCTTGCCTGCCATCTTCGAAATAGTCTACCAATTGGCTATAGGTTGCCTGTTTTCTGGACATCGATTTGATAATCATAGTTTTCTGTTGGGAGAAAATACTATTTTTTCAATTGCTGCAACGTGTAATCCTTTACCATATCTTCCAGCTTTTTTATCTCCATCAATAGCCCGTTCTCGTCAACCATGTGTTTGACGATATTGGAATGGTGCGCTATCTGGTTGATGTTATTCGCCACGTTCCGGATAAGGAAAGTGAATTCTCTCAGTTCCGATTCCACTTCTCTGGGAACGAACGTCTTTTGGTGCATATAGGCGAGAGCCATATTCCGAATAAGGGCGCTGACTTTTACTTTCTCAATTTCGGAGAGCTTTTCCAGCTCTTCGTGCATCGATACCGGAACGGCGACATTAACGTATTTCATCTTCTTTTTGTAATTCGCCCGATACTGCTTATGGTATTCTTTATCAGCCATAATTTTTTGGAAAAAAAGAAGAGAAAGGGAGTTTCATTATAAGGAAAAAACCGAAAAGAAAAGCAAAAAAATCAAAGCATGAAAAAGGGGTTCTTAGGGGAATTTCTCCCCTAAGCGGGTTCCAAGGGGAGTCCCTTGGCAAGATGCAATTTACTATGTAAACGGCGCTTTACATAGTAAATTGCAATCTTGCTTTCAAACCTCACGACTTCGGGTAAACCAGGCCATAAAAAGCACAGCATTGCTGTGCAAAAAGAAGGCTAACAGCCTTCTTTTTCAATAGCAGCTTGCCGTTTGTGAATCATTTTTAAAAACCATTCGTCATTTTCAATGGATATACAATGTCTTCATAATATGTAGCTCGCGATTCCTGTAGTTCCGGATCAAGCGAAACTATCCAACACAATATCGCCCGGATTTGTGAAAATCTCTATCAAATACCCGATGAGTCTCTGAGGCTTCTCCGTCGGATGCATCGTTACTTTTTCTCATTGCGGTCAAATGGTATAGCTCATAATGTTTTTCATTACTTTTTGGTCAAGGAAGTGAAAGGTTTTCGGTTTAAGAAACTTTCACTCGTCATTCACCAGCCATAATCACATTTCATAACAACTTCTAAAACCGTTTTTCCTAATCTGTGGCAACGGGTTTGTTTTTTCAAAAATAATGGGAACTCTCAACGAAAATATCCCTCTTTTCTTAAGCTCGTACCCGATCCATCCGGCATATTGGTAACTGAAGAACAAAACCAAACTTCCGTTGGGTTTAAGGATTCTTTTGTATTCCCGGCAAACATCAAAAACAAAATCAAGATATTCTTCTTCGGTTTCCCATTTATCCCAGTCGCCAAAATCGGCTTTAACGACTTTTTCGAGCTTCATGGTCAATCATGGATTGTTTGAAATATTGTAAGGAAAGTCCGAACAAATAAAGTCAACGCAATGATCCGGTATTTTTTTCATCACTTCCAGGCAATCGCCTTTGACGATTTTATGTGTTGCTGTTGTTTTCATAATTTTATGGATTTTATAGAGATAAAAAAGGGCTAGAAATCCAGCCCTAAATCGTTGTAAGCAATATCCATGGCGACCTTTTCGAATGAAAGCCAAGCAAGCCTGTTTTTCAGATCGTCGCCTTTAAATTCCAGCCGGAATCATTCGTTTTCCAGGTCTTCCACAATGTCCATAATCTCGTAATAATAACAATCGAAAAACCGGTGCGTATCGGTGTACCAAATGAGAGAACCAACCATTCAAGATATGCACCCTCACCTGGATAAATCCCTGAAGAATCACTCTATATATTCCGGCCCTGACCGTAAAGCTTCTTGGGCAGCATAGGCCCGAATGGTTCATTGCTCTTTGTACGCGATAGTTGCCAACGCCTTTTTCAGATTTTTCATAGTTAGATAGTTTAAAAGATAAAAAAGCAAGCGGTGAAACTTGCTTTTCAGATAAAATAATTACAATGAAAGAACACCCCTAATCGGAGTGTTCGTTATGGAATGGAAGATCCGGAAACCTTGTCGGTGTAAAGTATCTGTCAATTTCGACCCTTGGTATTTTTCAAATGATTCCCAGGTTCCTGATGTCAATATCCAATCTCAGATCTTCCAATTCCTGTAATGAAACGGTTCCCCATTCATCTTCGTAAAATCCGGTAACGTATCAAAAAGCGACTTTTGCTTTAGGATCGTATTCCGTTAACCACCAATTGATCGATGATCAAAAATCGAACAATTTAACGGGAACAACCACATCCTTTGGTTCCCTATCCGACTGAGAACCGTACGGATAATCCTTCATCAGTCTTTCGACTGTATCTGACAATTTTCACATAAGCGTAAAAATGAAAAAGTAAAAAACCCAAATAAATGAGTAGTGTCATGGCACATTTCGGTAAGCGAAAAAGTCAGGGTGGAGATTGCGAGCGAAGCCGTAATACTACCTTGACTTTTTTGTCCGAAATGTACAATTACTAGACATTATTATTTCCCTACTACCCGAAGCAGCCCATTAAATTATTCCTTATTTTCAAACGATGAGAGCGAAAGAAGCGAGGGGTATTCCTATAAGCGGGTTTCTGGAAAGCTCCGGAATAAAGCCGATGAAACAGGCGAAATCCGGCCAGGAACTCTGGTATTCCAGCCCGATACGAAACGGGGACACCAACCCGTCTTTCAAAGTGGATACCGTCAAGAATCTCTGGTTCGATTTCGGGCTCTCAAGAGGCGGAAATATCATTGATCTAGTGTGCGAGCTCACGAACTCGACAGTGAAAGAAGCCCTGGCCATTCTTGACCGCCCTGGAGCATCCAGGCATGGAAATTATGCCTATTCCGGCATCGTCACTCCCCTGCCCCGGAGAAACACTGTGCAAACTTCCCTATTGAACGAAAAAAAGAAAGCGGCGGGTGAAATAGAAAAAGTCTCTTTCGAGATATTGAGCGTTTCGGAAATCCGTGATCATCGCTTGATCGATTATTTACGATCCAGAAAAATAAATCCGGATATCGCGAGATCCTATCTGAAGGAAATCCGGTATAAGCCGGTAGGAAGTGGAAAGTCCTATTACGCGCTGGGATTCCCGAGCGGAGAAAGTTTCGAAATTCGAAGCAAAAACTTTAAAGGATCTGTCGGCATAAAAAAAGAAATAAGCACCCTGAACCTGGAAAATAACAAAAGTCTTTCTATCTTCGAAGGCTTCATGAATTTTCTGGCTTTCTTATCGCATAACGGCATTACGGAGTTTCAGAATTCTGTCATAATTCTGAATAGCGTTAATCTGAAAGACCGGGCATTGGAAGTTATTACCGGTTATGAATTCTCTAAAATTTATCTGTTTTTGGATAATGACGAAGCGGGCGAAACGGCGAAACAATTTTTTATCGATAATATAAAAGAAACGCCCGTTATCGATAAATCCGGACTGTATACAGGCTATAACGATTTCAACCAAATGACGATGGAGATTGAATAAAATGAGTGATCTGAACCTTGGAAAAATAAATGCCGAAGACTTGTCCAAGATTCCGCTTAAAGAGCTGTTGGAATTTCAAACCAAGCTGAATAAAGCGGTCGAGTTGAGAAGGGAGCAAGAAAAACAAGAAATCTATCAAAAAATAACCGCCCTGGCTTCCGAGTCCGGATTCTCTTTAAGCGAACTTATGGATCAGAAGTTCGCGAAGAAAACTCCTTCCGTGATCAAGTACAGGAATCCGGACAATAAGGACGAAGGCTGGACAGGCAAAGGCAAAAAACCGAAATGGCTGGTTGATCTGCTCAGTTCCGGCAAGAAGCTTGAAGAATTTGCCATATAATAAGGACATTAAAACATAAAAAGCATATAACTATTATATTCTAATTATATGCTTTTTATTTATTTCGAAAGATTTTTCATGAGGTCTTCGATCTGCTTATTCAAAGACTGTTCTGTTTTTTCGGCTCGCTGCAATAGGGCATCCTTTTCTTTCAGCTGAAGGGATTGCTGTTTTTCCCGTTCGGTTAACGTCGCAATCTCCACTTTTTGGGTATGCAGTTCAGCTGTAAGTTCCCCCAGCTTCTCTTGGATTTTTTCCAGGTCTGCTTCGGCTTGTCGTAACTCGTCGTCTTTTTTTGCCACCTCTCCTTTCCATGCGGTAAGGGAATCTTCCAGACGGTTAATCTCAGCCAGCATTTCTGATTTTTCGGCTTCCATTTCTTGTTGGGTTAACTGGAGCTGCTGTCTTTCGCTATCGAGTAACTGCCTATTTTGCAAGTAGAGCTCTTTGTGCAGCTTATCAACCAAGCTATAGGCAAAGTCCGGCGTATCAGGGACGAAAATACCTTCTTCCTCTTTTTGTTTTTCTTTCCAAATATCCAGCATTTGCTTGATCGTTGAGAAGCTTCCGGATCATAGAATCTCCCGGACATTGTTCGGGCTTGGCTTAACTCCTTTACTATGAAGGTCATCGGAAATCTCATTGATCTTCTCTTGTGTTAAATCGGTGTTTCGAGACATAAGCGTGAAAATTAAATATTCTGTAATTATGTAATTATGTAATTATGTAATTATGTAATTATCAATATAATCATTTTTTTGATTATTACAAACTTTTATTAAAACTGATTGGAACGGCTTCCAGCACTCTTCACTCCCTCCCCCTTTTGGCTCGCTTCGTTTTGCCCGCTCCCTATTTCACCCGCAACGCTCGTTTCAGTTGATGTTTTCGTTGACTCCGTATATCGCATACTTTATATTCGTTAAGCATTTCAATACCGTATAACAGACAAATAGAAGTTATATGGTTTTTATATCATTAACGAATACACACGGGGTTTTATGATCATCATTTGCGGGGGCATCAAAGGCGGAGGAGGCAAGACGACGACGGCTATCAATTTGGCGATTATGCGGGGGCTTGCCGGCTTCGAAGTGTTACTTGTGGATGCGGACAGCATTGACAACGGGAACGCTTCGGATTTTTCCGCCATCCGGGACGAGACCCTGGAAAGCAAACATTACACAGCCATAAAGCTCAATGGTAAAGCTATTGCCAAAGAGTTGCCCGTCTTGGCGACTAAGTTCGCCGACATTATTATCGATGTCGGCGGCCATGACTCCCTTTCACAGCGGGCGGCTTTAACGGTGGCTGACTTATTGTTGGTTCCAGTCTTCCCTTCATCGTTCGATACCTGGGTGATCGAATCCATCAACACACTGATAAGCGAAGTGAACGTCATTAATCCGAAACTCAAGGCGTACTGTTTTTTAAGCCGTGCGGATGCGTCCGGAAACCAGAACGACGACGCCTCGGAAATTCTTATAGGCGAGTATCCGGAAATCGAGTTTATCGACTGCCCCGTTAAAAACCGCAAGGTTTTCCGGAACGCTTCCGGTCAAGGTTTAGGAGTGGTGGAATATAAGCCCAAAGATCCCAAGGCTATCGATGAACTGAAAAAGTTGTACCAAACAGTTTTCAAACAGTCTTTTCAAGATTAAATAGCCATGTAAAGAACATACATAAACTATTCTAAAACCGTTTTAAAACAGTATGGAAACCATCTGTAAATAGTTTATAAATTAACCGATAACCATATAATTATTATCTATGTCTACTGTACGTAAAAAACCCACGAGCGTGAAGAAAACAACGGATGCTTTCATTGACCAGGCGGGAAGCAATCTGCTGGAGGGTGAAGTCAAAAAAGGAAAAACCAAAAAGAGCCAAGTTCCGTTGGTTATCCCTCCACAATTGCTGAAAGAACTGGATGAGCACCTGGAGTCTTCCAGCATCGGTCTCAGCCGATCCAATTACATCTGCCAAGCTATCAGGGAAAAGCTCGACCGCGAAGAAAAAATGTAAATGCGCTTGCTTTACCGGAAAAAATAGATATAAAAAAACAGTTCTTAAACGATTTTGAAAACTGTTTCAAACCGTTTTTTATTTTTTAAAGATCTTTGGATATGCAGTATTTGATAAAAGACCTGGAGAAGCACGGAATAAGCAAAAACCTCGTGTACGAGGCATTGAAAAACAGTCTGCCTTTCTCCAAGGATTTCATAAAAAACAAAAGGGTTTTTAATGAAACCGACTTGGAACTGTTTCGGTTCTTTAAAACCCATTGACTGGAAAAAACCCTGTTGAAATACGGATCGGCGGAAGAAAAAACAGAAACCGGAACAGTTCCGGAACTGTTTGAAGAAAACCGAAAACAGTTTGCAGACACTGAGAACGAAGCATTGAGACAATCTCTTATGGATGAGATAAAAACGGTAAAAAAACTGTTTGAGGAAAGAGAAAACAGTTTGAAACTGGAAATCGAGCAAAAAAACAAGATAATCGAGATCAAGGAAGATCAATCGCAAAAGTACGCGATTCTGAAAGTCGAAGAAAAGAATGAGAAGGAGCTCTGGATTAAAAAGTACGATGAACTGAACGCTGAAAGAGGGGAGTGGATCCGGAAATTTTATTCCCTGAAGACCTATCTGATCGTTTTTATCGTCCTTTTTCTGCTGGCAGCTGCTGGCCTGTTGGCGAAAAGCTTGTAACTCCTGTTATGCAAAGGGAACCTTTCACAAGCGAATTTCTAAAGGTGGTAGTTTATGTGCTGTGATTTTAATCGCGGGTCATAGTGTTTGCCGGCGGATCCGCATCGGATAATCGTTCCGGAACGCGAAAAATGTACGCTTTCATGATCAAAAGGCAAGAAATCCAATGTTTTTTTGCTTCAAAGACGGGTTTTCTGATGTTTTTTAAAGAGAACGGTTTGCGAGCGGAGGAATTTTTCTTTTAGGATCAACGCTTCATGCCGGAAGCGGAATTATAGGTGGTAGTTTATGTGCTGACGGGGGGAGTTTTACGATGGGATGTATTAATCGTGGTTGTTTGATTTTCCAACGGAATCGTACTGAAAGAATTGCCGCCGAAAGTGGTTCAGGAGCCGAAGACAAGAAATTCGATGCTTTTTTGCGCTGATGACGCGTTTTCTAGTGTTTTTATTAAAACGGCGTAAAAACGAAAAAGCATATCGTAATGGTATAAAAATAATATGAAAACCATATGATTTCCATATACTGATAATACTCGTTTTTTTAAATAACCCGTTTTTATCATCTGATCCGCATCAAGAACGTCTCAAAATCCCGTAAAATTTCGCCGTACAAGAACGATCATTAAAAAATCGTAGGGAAGGTGGCGTAAAATTATATAAACGCCGTTTACGGCTATTAAATCGTTTTTTAAGCGCTGTCTGTAACCATTTTTCCATATGCTTTGAACCCGATAGGGTTCCGCCTGAAAAGTTTTTCAAAAAACAACAACAGTCTTTCTCTTTGTTGTTGTTACATTTAAAACATATTAAAACATGTTTAGCAAAAAATTCTCCTTTAAAATAAACAAGATACGGACGTTATGGTGGTAATCTATGTGCTGAAAGGTGGTAGTTTATGTGCTCTATGGTGGTAATCTATGTGCTCTATGGTGGTAGTTTATGTGATGCCACTTTTTGTCAATATGTGATATAAACCTTTATATAACAACGATATACGGATGTTTTTAAGGTGGTAGTTTATGTGCTCTATGGTGGTAGTTTATGTGCTGAACGGCAGTCTTTCATAAAAGCCAATTTTCATAAAAATCCTTTTAAATCAGCAATAAACTAACTTTTAAAGGTGGTAGTTTATGTGCTGATGCCTGAAAAATTGAAAATTTTCGATGTTGTGCAATAGAGAAAGCCCGTTTTATCTTCATTTATGAGCAAATCGCCCGGCTCCAGCAGCTGTCCTAATCCCCCGGCACGCTTTGAAATTTTCAATGGTGGTAGTTTATGTGCTGAAACCTATGAGGCATATGAAAACCGCATAGCCGACATCGAGAAGGGGAGGGGATATGCAGCTTTTCTCCAAGGTTTTGTTTATATACAGGATCGCGCTTCTGTCTTTTTTAAAGGTGGTAGTTTATGTGCTGAAAGGGGCCTCAACTTCAGTAATCTCCAAATGCGGGAGCTTATGTGTCGTACCTGTCGGGGTGTTGTTTTTACGGATGCAATTCCTCGACCGGTCGGCTGGTAAAGGTGGAATTTTGTATTCTTGTGGTGGGAAGAGACGGATAAAAAAATAGAAAGTGGTAAAACATATTTGACACTACCACCTTTTTTTATATACTGCCCTTACATATTTTTTAAAAGTTTCGAATGTGACCTCTCTTAATGGAAAAAGAAGTTAAAAAGCATGTTGCTGCCGTAAGGGTAGGGGACGCGGTGGGACTTCTTGCCAGAAAAACCTGGAATGTCCTTTTGCTCAATGCCTACGATAACTTACTGACTCAAGATTTCCACAAAATAAAAGTCACTGATCTGTGCGAAATCACGGGATGCAATACAAGAAACTATAAAAACATGGCGGAAGTTTTGGGCAACCTTATGACCACGAATGTTAAATGGGACATCGGGGGCGGTTGTAGGCAAAACGGAACCTGGATCAAAAATATGGGGATGAGCACCATGATAGCTTCAGCCATCATCGAAGACGGCGTTGTTGTTTATGAGTTCTCGAAAAGGCTGTCAAAGCTTCTATACAACCCCGAAATCTACCAGCGAATTAGTATTGCTCAACAAAAACTTTTCAAGAGTGCCAGTTCCCTGGCACTATGGGAAAACTGCATCCGATTTACTGGCGTCGGATCGACGGGGTTCATGGAGTTGTTGGAGTGGAGGGAACTGCTGGGGGCTACAGCCAAGACATATGACCAGTACAAAGACTTTAATAAATTCGTCATCAGTCCCTCGGTAAAAGAGATCAACGAAGTATCGACTATCGAAATCCAGCCGTTTTTCAAAAAATCGGGCAGAAAAATTACCCACATCGGTTTTACGGTCGTACAAAAAGGGCAAAGGCAGCTTGCTCTTCCCGAAATTTTAGAAGAAGCGAAATCCAGCAAGGAATACGAAGAGCTTATCTCTTACGGAATAAACGAAGTGCAAGCCATTTCCTGGATCCAGGAATATGGATACGGGTACATAAGAGAGAAGTTAGACCTTACCAAGGAAAACGAAAAAGCAGGTACGGTCAAAAAAGCTTCAGGCTTCCTCGTTTCCGCCATTAAGGGAAATTACAAGAGCGAAAAGCAAGTCGCCAAAAAGAGAACGGAAAAACAGATTGAAAAAAGAAACGGCGAAGAACTGAAAAAGAAGCGCGAAGCGCTTATATCAAAGCTGTCGGCGGATTTCAGCCGAGAGGAAAAAGAAAAGTTTTTGAATTCGCTCAGCGAGTCTGAAAAGGAAGAGCTGACCAACAACATTCTTGATGAGATTAAGGCGGATACCTTCGCTGTAAATTCGCTGAAAAAGAAGGGCTTGAGCTCACCGGCCGCTGGCTTGGGGATCATCAAACGCATTCCTGATTTTGAACATCGAAAAGATCTGTTCATAACCGAAAAGTTGGAAGAAGCTGGATTTTAAAACCTGGGACAGAGTTTTAAAATACTTTATTTTTATATGGTTTTCATATAATAATGATACGTTAACAAGATATTAATTTAAAGAATTAAGTAGTTCTACGGATTTATTTATACTCAATTTATCGAAACAATATATTTCAGGGTCTAGAAAATTAAGGCCTTAAGATGCCGAAAGCGAGCTCTAGATGCGGAAGATTTTTTTACTCTAACGCCATGACTTGGCGTTTAATGATGATTTAAAGAACTGATATTGAAGAAGTTTAGTTAGATTTATTTTGCATAAATTTGCATTGTTTTACCTGCAAAGATATGTTTTTGTTGTATAAAAATTGCTTTTTTGACTTTTTTCTTTACAATGAGAACATTGAAGATACTTAAATAGTAATGAATAATGCAGAATAATGAATAGTGATAAAACTAGCTCAAATAAATTTTATCTTCCCAATCTAAGAAACGTTCTCAAAGAAAACGGTAAAGGTTTTTCAGAATTTACTGATTGTTCAGCACTGGTAGACAAATCACCATCACGAAGAGCATGGGCTGATGGCACAAGTGTTGGAAAAGGAGTAACAGAAACTACAGCGCATAAGATGCGGATTCGAGTGAATCAAGTTTTTGAAAAATGGCGACTAGATTCCGCTGAAGCAAGTTCTATAAAACAGATTACAAGATAATTTTTTTATTTTCAGAATTGTTTAAAAACTAAAAAACATAAAAAACAATTCTATAACCAAGGTATATTTATGGCTAGATATGTTACAGACTTCTTACCATCTGAAATAGATGAAACAACTGTTTCAGATAATTGCTTTTCCTTTGCTGGAGAAACTAATATAGGAGAAGGTTTAGACATTGATAATTTCAGCAAACAATTTGATAAATTTTCCGATAGCAGAAGAGCATCCGTTGAACGTATTATAAATAATAATCATGAAAATTATGTTTAGAATTGGATTAAATAATGAATGGTAAGGTAACCGAAGTTAATAAATATTTTAAAGATAAAATAACAAAAAAAGAAGTTGCCGAATTAACAGCCTTTCTTCGTAGTAAAGGCGAAAAATTTATTACAGATATTGGTACCAACAATATTGAAATTTTCTCGTCTAATTTTCTTTTGGAGCACGTTGCTAAAAGTTATTTATTAGATGTTGAAAAATATAAAGCTTTTCATGATTTTCCAAATAAAGATATTAATAAATATAAGGTGGCGGCATACCTTGTTAAATGGATTTTGAAAATCAAACCTATGATGCATACTCCTCATAATCAAGGCAATACGGACTCTGAAAAAAAGCACTCAATTCTTATAAATGAGTTATTCGCATTTGATTTGGCATGTAGTAAAGTTGGTATTGAAGTAAATTCAATTAATCCTGATCAACATGAAAGAATAATATATAACCTACATTACAGGGATTATAATGTGGGTATTTTTAACATTTTACTAGAAAACTTAAAGTAAATGGCTAAATATACTCAGGATGACGACTTTTATGAAAAAGAAGTTCTCCCTTATTTGAGTAACCAAGAAAACAAAGAAATAATCAAAGAGAAGTTTGTTGAGTCAAACAAAATAGCTTCCGAAGAAACAGAGGAAAAAATAGGCAAGAAATTTAGAGAAAAATTCTCAAACCATGTTTTATGTTTGTTTACATCTTTAAATATTTTTGTTGGATCTATAATTCTTGTTGCATTTGGATTTGATGAATATTTTATTTCAAATGCGGTATACAAAGAAGTAGACTCAAGATTAGTAACTCCTCAAGTTCTTATGATATTAATAGGAGCCACGGCTACACAAATCGCAGTAGCTTTCGGATTGTTATCGAAATACATCTTTAAAGTATTTGATAAAAATAAATCTGATCATAATAAAATATCCCATTCAACTGATTCAGAAAATAAATCATAAATTTTTTGTTTCAGTAACGTTACAACAAGGGTAAATCTATTACTGCCAAATGCCACGCTAATATACATTAGGCGAGAGGTTCCGATGATATGTTGGTTTGGGGCATATTTGGAAAGAAACAGGTATTTATGGTCAGTTCAGGGAATAATGGCTAATACGTTGGGATGAATATAATTGTTACATCATAAAAGGAGAGCGATTTTCTCCATCTGTAAATAATTTCCACTTTAAGAAAAAAATAGTAATAAAAATCCATCTGAACTAAAAAAGCCGTCCCATCCAGGAACGGCCTTGTTATTTTCATCAATGCTCTATCAGAAAATCGAAAATATCGGCCTGAAGATCATTTTTAGAATCCCCCTTTTTTTGAATTTTGATATTTGTTGCCGGCTCGATCAGCGACACTATTTCTTCAACGACGACAGACGCCGGCTCTTTCATTCCCAGGTTTTGATCCCCGGTTTCCAGAAGCTCCGTTATGAAATCATCATGATTTTCGCTAGATGCTTCGGCTTTCGGTGCTGTCCCTGGTTCCCAGAATTCTGCAACCGCTTCGGTAAACCTTCGTATCCGTAACCGGCTATCCCAATCGCCCAGGTAATAGGACGGGGTGTAATAGACTTCCCGGAAATCCATTGTCAGCGTATCGCCGATAATGATTTCTGCCGGGATATGCCACAATGTTAGCTGAAGATAACACATGAGGCCGGCAAGCCTGTCAATGTCGATACACTGCACATAGAGCTTCTCTGCCGGATTGATGCCTTTCTTTAGCATCTCATTAGCAAATGCCAAGACCATGCCGCCGGCACCGCAAGTGGGCTCGCTGAGCGTTATGAATGGCTTATTTGACCTTTTCATGCTGTCCAGGACATCGCCATAAACCATTTTTGCCATAAGCAGCGAAATCTCATGAGGCGTGAAGAATTGACCGTTATTCAGGTTTCCTAACTCCAGTTCCATGTAGAGGCTTCCGAGAACGTCGGCCGGTTCCGGATTCATCAGTTCTACGAAGTTTGCGAGCAGCTCGCAGAATTCGTTGAGTTCTTCTTTCGAATACCGGGCAACGATAGCCAAGTATTCGTCTTCGAGTTTTTGATTTTTGTTTATGGCGTTGTGCAAGGCTATCGCGGACATACTGACAAAATCGGTGAACACCGAATATCGGTGCTTGTGCCTTGCTATGGAGTTAAATAGGCTGATAAAAGACTGCTTGGTATAGCTTTTTGTTTTTGTAGACATATA
>Ga0208789_1000503_pt1 | contig 36040 bp, 30 predicted proteins | sample Methanotroph_Enr_FD_187368 | JGI IMG/M metagenome (GOLD analysis project Ga0208789, IMG submission 187368) | Enriched soil microbial communities from Old Woman Creek wetland in Ohio, USA - Methanotroph_Enrichment_5 (SPAdes) (version 2) | ecosystem: Environmental > Terrestrial > Soil > Wetlands...
GCTTTTTTTCCTGACCATTTCATTGGTCAGCGGCTTTATATTTATTGAAGATCTATTTGCCCAGCATTTAGCGCACAAGACCGTCTTATCCATTATCGCCTGGATCATTTTTTCCAGCTTGCTGATAGGCAGACTACGTTACGGATGGAGAGGCAGAACTGCAGTCCGTTGGACTTTGACTGGCTTTATTTTGCTGCTGCTGGCTTACTTTGGCAGCAAGCTGGTGCTGGAAATCATCTTACACAGATAGTTAATAACAGCAGCGCTCTTCAGTTAAACGACTATTGGCCGATTACTTAAACACAGTTCATTACCGAACCCATGCCGGTTCCAATCCAATAACTATGCTGGAAACCTCTGAAGACACACTGGATCCGTCCGATTGGAATGCCTTTCGCTCACAAGGCCATCGAATGCTGGACGACATGATCGACTATCTTGAACACCAGCGCGATCAGCCGGTCTGGCAACCGATGCCCGAGGAAGTACGGCATTCATTCCGCCAAGCATTGGACGACGGACAACATGACCTAGCGCAAGCCCATGAGCTATTCATGAAAGATGTACTCCCCTATGCCTTAGGCAACGTCCATCCCGGCTTTATGGGCTGGGTTCATGGCGGTGGAACCCCGGTCGGCATGCTGGCGGAAATGCTGGCAGCCGGGCTTAACGCCAATCTGGGCGGACGCGACCAGGCACCAATCGAAATCGAACGGCAGGTCGTGCAATGGACGCGTGAATTGTTTAACTTCCCGGATACCGCCAGCGGCCTGTTTGTGACCGGAACCTCAATGGCTAACCTGCTTGGCGTATTGATTGCCCGCACCGCACGCTTAGGCACCGATGTTCGCCATAAGGGCCTTGCTGGCAACAACCAACAGTTGGTTGCCTATACCTCGGCCGGCGCGCATATCAGCATTGTCCAGGCAATGGACATTGCCGGTTTCGGTAGCGATGCGCTGCGCATGGTACCAGTCGATGAGCAGCACCAAATGGATATTGCGGCGCTTGAACTCGCCATTGCCGAGGACAGGAAAGCGGGCATGACGCCGTTTTTCATTGCCGGAACGGTGGGTACAGTCGGCGTCGGCGCCATCGACAATCTTCAGGCCATTGCCGAACTTTGCCGGCGCGAAAACATCTGGTTCCACGTCGACGGCGCTTACGGCGCACTGGCTATGCTTGCGCCGGATATTGCGCCGCGCCTGCAAGGCATCGAGCGCAGTGACTCTATCGCCTTTGATTTCCATAAATGGGGACAGGTTCCCTATGATGCAGGGTTTATCTTAGTGCGGGACGGCGAGCTGCATCAAAACACATTCGCCTCGCCCGCCGCTTACCTGAAACGGGAATCCCGCGGCATGGCGGCAGGTTCGCCATGGCCTTGCGATTTCGGCCCGGATCTGTCGCGCGGATTCAGGGCGCTCAAAACCTGGTTCACTATAAAAGTGTACGGCGCAGAAAAATTAGGCCGGGTTATTTCAAACACCTGCGCCCTGGCCCAGCACATGAAGCGCCGAATCGAATCCGAACCGAAGCTGGAACTGCTCGCCCCCGTTGCGCTGAATATCGTCTGCTTCCGCTATCGCAGCGCCGATGCCAACCGAATTAATGCCGACATTGTGGTCGCATTACAGGAATCCGGCATCGCCGCCCCCTCAACGACGACCCTCAACGGCCAGTTAGCCATTCGAGCCGCCATCGTCAACCATCGCACCACCATAAGCGACATAGACGCCTTAATCGATGCTACGCTCGCACTGGGCGAGATTGCCGCTCGCCGCGCCTGTTCCTGACAGGCTTGCTGCATACACACCATCCCTGACGATAAAAAATGCCCAACTTAGGAAAAACTAATGCATACCACTGAACATACCGAACCGTTGATCGGCCTGGCAAAGCTGATGCGGATGGCCTACTCCGGCTGCGATCTTGCCCCTTTGGGTACGCAATTAATCGAACGCGCCGAAACCGATACCAGCGGTCATGCCCTGATGGATTTATCCACGGTTTTGCAGCTCCGGGGCAATCGTGACTTAGCCTTGACCATGCAAGCCCAAGCCATCGAAACCGGGCAAATATACTCCCCGCCCACAGCGACCGGTCAAGTCAATATCCGCCTGCTTGCGATCATGGGCGCGGGTGATTTGATGGCAAATACGCCTGTGGAATTCCTATTGGAAGACTCCGATGTCGCCCTCGATATAGTCTATGTGACCCAGGACTTGCCTTTACCGGCCAAGCTCCCGGATCACGACGTGCTGTTCGTCGCCGTTGCCCAATCCGACCAGAATATGCCGTTGTTAAAACAGATCGATGCCGCGATAGCCTCATGGCCGCGTCCGGTGCTGAACCGGCCGGATCGCATTGCCTTGATGTCGCGCAACGAGGCTTGCGCATTGTTAAAATCCGCTCCCGGGGTGGAAATGCCGATCACGGTGCGCATCGCCCGGCAACCTCTGGAACAACTCGCAGCGGAGCAGCTGCCGCTTACCGATATTCTAGCAGACGGCGCATTCCCGATCATTATCCGTCCCGTCGATTCCCACGCGGGCAAAGACTTGGACAAGTTAGAGGACATAGATGCGCTGGCTAACTATCTGCAAGCCATGCTCAACAGCGAATTTTATATATCCCGTTTTGTCGACTATCGCGGACAGGACGGCTTGTTCCGAAAATATCGCATCGTGCTAATTGATGGCAAACCCTTTGTTTGTCATGTCGGCATATCCAAGCACTGGATGATCCATTATTTAAACGCAGGCATGTCCGAAAGCGCCGAAAAACGCGCCGAAGAAGCCCGTTTTATGCTCGATTTCGACAGCGATTTTGCCAGTAAACACGCCGAAGCCTTTCGCGCCATCAACGAACAGGTCGGACTGGACTATCTGGGCATTGATTGCGGCGAGACTAGTGACGGCAAACTGCTGATTTTCGAGATCGACAGCTGCATGATTATCCACGCCATCGATCCGGTCGATATTTTTCCCTACAAACAACCGCAAATGAACAAAGTGTTCAGCGCCTTTCGCCAGATGCTGCTGGACGCAATGCAACGCAGCCTTCTTTAAATATTGTGGTAAAACGATCCCAAGCTTCCGGCAGCCTGCCATCCACCGAGCAACTCCTGATTGCAGGCGGCGATACCCGCCTCGCGCTCGATCCGCTCAGCGGGCTGAACAAGTACGGATGCCAGCCGTTTCCCGACCCTCAGCTGCTGGCATTCGGTTCCTCTACGGCCTCAGTCATTTCCGCGGAGGGTTTCGCAGCCGCCAACCGGCTGCGCCAAACATTGCTGACGGCCATCGGCACCGAGTCGCCCGCAGCCGTCTATGCCCTGGAAATGCAGCGGACTCGCCTGGAATGGCTGGAGTTATGCGGACTGTCCGACCTCACCGGATTAGAGCTCATATTCGCCGCCTCGGGTACCGACATCCATGCCATTGCAGCCCAATATACGGCTAGCGACGCATCCGCGCCTGCGCTAATCATAATGGTTGAGGCTAATGAAACCGGAAGCGGAGTAGCCTCTGCCTTAAGCGGAGCTTCCGTCGACGGCAATAATACCGTTGAAGTTGCGCAGATTTCCATTCGTATGAACGATGGCACACCCAGGCCGTTCGCGGCAATCGATACCGAAGTGGAAGCCTTGGTAAGCAAAGCCGTTGCCTCGGATCGACGCGTTCTATTGATTCTTGTCGATCAATCGAAAACCGGACTAATCGTCCCAAGTCCGGCCTGCGCCATGGCCTTGCTCCGCCGGTTTCCCGATAACGTTGAAGTGCTGGTCGATGCCTGCCAGTTCCGTATTGCGATGCCGACATTGCGCGCCTATCTGGAACAGGGCTTTATGGTTGCACTGACCGGATCGAAATTCCTTACCGCCCCGTCATTCTCCGCCGCATTACTGTTGCCTTCAACGGCAGCGGAGCGCCTGCAAAAACGCGCATTTCCCCGCGGCCTGTTGGCTTGTTCATCCCGAGCCAACTGGCCGACTACATGGACTGGGACCGAGCACCTGGATCGTACCGCCAATTTCGGACTGCTGCTGCGCTTTGAAGTGGCCTTGGAAGAACTGCGCCGATTTCGCGCAGTGCCGCAAACCGCCGCAATAGACTTTCTGCAAACCTTGGCACAGGCAATCCGGCAACGCCTGACCTCCGACCCTCACTTCGAGCTATTACCCGTACCTCAACTTGACCGTCGTCCGTTAATAGAGGCAAATAACTGGGATCATCTCCAAACCATCTTCCCTTTTCTACTTTACAACCCTCAACCTGCCGGTCGGGTACCGCTAAGCAGAGAACAGACCCTAAATATCTATCGACAACTGCAAAGCGAGCTTTGGTCCTCCATACGTGAACTTGACCACCACAACGCTGATATTGCCTCAATACGCTGTCAACTTGGACAGCCCGTTGCCTGCGGCGCCCGTAACGGCATAACGGTAAGTGCCTTACGTTTATGTATCAGCTCTCGATTGATTGCCGAAGCAACCGCTTGCGATGATAAGGGTAATGCAATAATTAGGGGGGCGTTTACAGCCTTAGACAAAACAGCATTGCTAATTCAGTCAAGCGGATCGGCGAAAGCGACAACTTAATGTCTATTGATTGTAGCGTTTCTCATATAATGAAAAACTTCTCTCGCTTAAGGACACAGACAAGGTAATTCAAGGAGCAGGACAATCGCGCCTAGATTTCATCCATTTAAGAACAATACAAATTCCTGCTTTGGATTTAATCACCTATTGATCAACCAATAACTGTGGGGCAAGCGGATACTCTGATTCAAGGAATCGACCCTCTCGCGGTTATTTGTGTTTATGCTACACTATAATTTCAAGAGGCTTGTCGGACTATGCTCAACTGAAAATGACAAGTCTCTGAAAAAACGAATATTATCTTTATACCTAAAAACAAATTAATATAATTTAAAATCAGCATGTTGTATTGCCATGTTTTCTAAATCAGACAGCCTCTTAGTAACTCCACCGATGTCAGCGGATAATAAAAAGAAAACTCATGTCTAAATCCAAAACTAGAAAACCTTTCAAGTCAGGAAAAACTTCAAAGAAAACGTTGTCGGCCAAACCCAGTCCCCAAGAAATAAATGCGCTGGTGACGCTATTCAACAAAGGGCAATACACTGAGTCTGTAACCCTCGCACAATCAATGACGGTACGCTTCCCTTTGCATGGGCTTGGCTGGAAGGTATTGGGAGCGGCACTCACGGAAAAAGGGATGAGTGCGGATGCACTGGCTCCCATACTAAAAGCGGTGGAACTATCGCCAGATGACTCTGAAGTGTATAGCAATCTAGGTAATACCCTTCTGAGTCTGGGGCGACCAGGTGATGCCGAGGCCAGTTACCGACTGGCGCTGGAGATTAATCCAAACTCCTGCACAACGCATTATAATCTTGGCAACATCCTTCGAGCCTTGGGCCGCCTAGATGAGGCCAAGACAAGTTACCAACAGGCGCTGGAGATTAATCCGAATTTCGCTGAAGCACATGGCAACCTAGGCAGCATCTTTCATGAGTTGGAACGGCTAGACATGGCCAAAGCCTGCTACCAACGAGCGCTGGAGATCAAGCCGAATGTTGCTGAAGCCCATTACAATCTGGGTAACATCTCCAAGAAACTGGCTCACCTAGACGACGCCAAAGCCAGCTTTCGCAAGGCTCACCAATTAGGCTTTAAAAGCGCATATACACTTGAAGCCTTAATGTTGCCGACCATTATGGGCACAAGACAGGAAATGCTCGAAAGCCGCATGGAATTTGAGCGAAACCTGGACAAATTAATCGCTGACAATGTGACTCTTGATGACTTGAGAAGCACCATCGAAGAAACTAATTTTTATTTGGCATTCCATGGCTTAAACGATCGGGATTTACAGATCAAGGTGGCAAAATATTATGAGCAAGCCCGCCCATCCTTACTTTATACCGCTCCCCACTGCACCCAACCAAAACCAGTTACCCAGGAAAAGATTCGGATCGGATTTTTATCCAAGTTTTTATATAACCATTCCGTGTCACTGTGTTTTAGCAAAATAATCGAAATATTGTCATTAAAAGGGCAATATGAAGTGACCTTAATTTCCAGCAGTCCAATCGACGAAAAGATCTATTCCGAGTTTATCGGTACGAGAATGCGCCTGCCGAATGAACTGAAACTGGCTCGGCAACAGCTTGCCGAGTTGGAGCTGGATATTTTGGTATATCTCGACATCGGCATGGAACCCTTGAGTTATTTCTTGGCATTTTCCCGTTTAGCGCGAACGCAATGTGTTTTGGCTGGACATCCGGTGACAACAGGCATAGCAAATATGGACTATTTTCTGTCAACCAGCTTGATGGAACCTCCTGATGCGACTGAACATTACAGCGAAAAGCTGGCTTTATTACCAAGCCCATTGTTTTATTTTGCGCACCCGGTACTGCCGGCCACACTTAAAACGCACACAGAGCTAGGGTTGCCTGAAGATCGGCACATTTATATGTGCCCCATGAGGCTGCAAAAATTGCACCCGGATTTCGATGAGGCGATAAGCCGCATATTGCAACTAGATGCCAATGGCATAGTTGTTTTGTTTGAAGATATTGTGTTGCCCTTTGGGAAGGAAGTCCTGATAAAACGCTTCAAACAAACTATCCCCACAGAAATTCAGGAACGAATCGTGTTTTTGCCCTGGGTAAAGGATTCAGCCGATTTTATAAATACCATTGCAGCAGCAGATGTTATTCTAGATCCATTCCACTTTGGTATTGGATCAACAGCAATTATGATTTATGCAACGGGCACACCGCTAGTAACAAAACAGGGCGCGTTTTTGCGCGGACGGGTTGGAGCGGGGTTTTGCAAAATGTTAGACCTAACGGAATGCATTGCGGAAGATACCGAGTCTTATGCTCAAAAAGCGGTCGAAATCGCCAACGATCAAGTTTTACGAAAAAAAATCAGTACGAAAATATTGCAAAATAATTCTATCTTATTTGAAAACCTGCAACCTATCGAAGAATTAATTGATTTTTTTGATTCCCTATCAGATCAGTGGCGCACCACTTTATCCGATACAAAAGATTAAGTCATGACACGCCCCAAACATCCACCTGTTTATGTAACCCAGCCTTTATTACCTCCTCTGGAAGAATTTATCCCATACCTGGAGCAAATTTGGGACAGCAAAACCCTGACCAATGGCGGACCGTTTCACCAACAACTGGAACAGGCGCTTTGCGACTATTTGGGCGTTAAACACATTGCACTATTTACCAACGGCACCATTGCACTTGTCACCGCCCTACAGGCTTTGCGCATTACGGGTGAGGTCATCACTACACCATACTCCTTTGTCGCGACCGCCCACTCGCTGCTGTGGAATAGCATCAAACCGATATTCGTAGACATTGACCCAATCACGCTTAACCTTGATCCGGAAAAGATCGAGGCGGCTATCACCCAGCAGACCACCGCCATCATGCCGGTACATTGTTACGGACATCCCTGCAACGTCGCCCGTATTCAGAAAATTGCCGACAATTACGGATTAAAAGTTATTTACGATGCCGCCCATGCTTTTGGTGTGCAATGCGATGACGGGAGTGTGCTAAACCACGGTGATTTGTCGATATTAAGTTTTCACGCCACCAAAGTTTTCAATACATTTGAGGGCGGTGCAATTGTCTGCCACGACATAAAAACCAAACAGCATATCGATCACCTGAAAAACTTTGGCTTTGTCGATGAAGTAACCGTGGTTGCCCCCGGAATTAACGGCAAGATGAGTGAAATCAATGCTGCTTTAGGTTTACTGCAACTCAAGGGTATCGATAAAGCCCTGCAAAGGCGCAAAACCATTGACGCATATTATCGAAAAGCTTTGTCCGGGATTAAGGGCATCTATTGCTTGTCAGGTATGGACGAAAGGACGGCTAATCACGCTTACTTTCCTATTTTTGTGCAACCAGAGTACCCACTCAGCCGTGATGACCTGTATCAAAAATTGCAAGATAACAACTTTAATGTGCGCCGATATTTCTACCCTTTGATTAGTGATTTTCCAATGTACCGGGGCCTGCCTTCTGCAGCGCGATCTAATTTGCCGATAGCGGGAAAGGCGGCGAACGAAGTGATTTGCTTACCTATTTATCCTGATCTGCAACTCAGCCAAATCAATCGCCTCATTAATTTGATCAAGATATGAAGGAGATAGCTTGAAAACAGTCATTTACGGCAATGGTGCGATAGCGAAACTACTTTTTTCGTATGCGCGCCACAGCATCGATATCGTCGGCTTTACTGTCGACGACATATGCATTATCGATAACGTCGACAGCTATCTGGGGTTGCCGCTAGTGCCGTTTAGCCGCGTAGAAAAACAGTTCGACCCAGTTTTGCACCAAATGATTATAGCTATGGGTTTTATTGAGATGAACGATCTGCGAATAAGGAAATATCTTGAAGCTAAGCAAAAAGGTTACCGCTTCGCTAGTTTAGTCCATGACTCGGTCCTGATGCACACCGATGTGGTGATTGAAGAAAACTGTATCATTCTGGATCATGTCTCCATTCATCCTGGTTGCAGGATAGGCCGAGGGACTTTTATATCGAGCAATGTCAATATTGGCCATGATTGCATTTTTGGCGAAGCTAACTGGATCAACTCGGGAGTCTCTATCGCGGGAGGTTGCAATATAGGCGCAGGCTGCTTTTTTGGCGTCAACTCTTCGGCAGGGCATGGCTTGCATATTGGCGCGCGCAACTTTATTGCGGCGAATACACTCATCAACAGGCATACCGAAGAAGACCAGGTTTATTTATCAGAGCCAGGCCAGCTTTTCAAGTTGAAGAGTAAATCGTTTCTCAGGTTTAGCCAGATGCTGAATTAAAACGATGGGGCTATTAATAGAAACCGTTTTGCAAAAAAACAGCACGATATCAGACACGGCAAAAATATCCCCGGCGTTTTTTGCCCACGCCAGTCGCACACCCGACAAACAGGCGGTTTGGTGCGAAGGCGATACTGTAAGCTACCAGGAGCTGGCCCATCTGGTCTGCCGCTGGTCTAATGCGATGGCGGCATACGGCGTTAAGCGCGGCGAGCACATTGGGGTGATACTCCCCAACAGCATCGAGTTCATCGCGTTGATGCTGGTTGCGGCTGACCTTGGGGCAGTTATGGTGCCAATAAACACCTCGCTGACACCATCAGCCGTGCACAGGGCTTTTGAGGTAGCGGAAGTGAAGCATGTGGTTTCAACAGGCGTTTTGTTGAAGGATTTGCTGATAAAATCAACCTCATCCTCTGGAACACAGGATTCTCCCTCTCCCCCGGATTTTTCAATGGTAGACGGTCTGTGGCTCAGTGTGGACGAAGCAACCGAAGGTGCATTGCTGTTAGCCGATCTGCTTCAAGATGTTTCGCAGGATGCACAGCCGCTCAATGCGGCCATGGAAGACGATGCATTGATCCTAACCATGACATCAGGTTCTACCGGAGACCCAAAACCTATTATCCTGACGCAGCGTACCAAGTATAACCGCGCCGGTGCTGCAGTCGAGCTGTATGATATAACAGAACAGGACAGGATACTGGCGGCGACGCCACTCTACCATTCCCTGGCTGAAAGACTGGTGCTGATTCCGCTGCTGACTGGCGGTACGTCGGTATTGATGTCCAAGTTTTCTGCAACAACATGGCTGGAATGCGTGAGAGACCATGACGTTACCTTTACTATCGCTGTTTCCTCTCAGCTCAAACAGATCGCCGAACAGCTTGGCAGCGGGAATGATGCATATGACATCACCAGCTTACGCTGCATCGTATCTTCATCGGCATTGCTGGACCACCAAGTTAAATCTGAATTGCTGGAAAGGTTTGATTGCGAATTTCATGAGTGTTACGGCGCTTCTGAAATTGCAATCGCATCCAATTTGGACGGCCTTTCGGCAAAGGCTAAGCTCCAATCCGTAGGCATTGCGGCCCCTGGCGTTGACATCAAGATTATCGACAGAAATGACGAGATTGTCGGCACCGGAGAAGCGGGCGAAATTGTCTGCAAAACCCCCATGCTGTTCGGCGGCTATTTTAAACGCGCTGACTTAACGCAGGCAGCCATGTGGGGGCAGTATTTCAGAACGGGAGACATGGGCAAACTGGATGAAGACGGTTTTCTTTATTTCCTCGGACGCAGCAAGGACATCATCATCTCTGGAGGCATTAATATCTACCCCGCGGATATCGAAGCGGTAGTCACAGAGTATTCCTCGGTGATCGAAAGTGCGGCTTTCGCATTCCCTGATGATCGATTGGGCGAAGTGGTCGCAATTGCCGTGGTGCCAACTAATAAGCTGGAGTTTGATTTGAGGTTGCTTCGCTTTCACTGCTGCCGTCATTTGGCGGATTTTCAGCAACCAAGAAAATTCTTTATAGTCGATGAATTACCCAGGAACGGCATGGGCAAGCTAATGAAGTTTCAACTGGTCAAAACATACGCGACCGACATACATTAAGTCCTGAAAGCCTGGAATAACTATGCAAAACAACACATCATCGCCAAAAGAACAACCACTGCAATTGGGGTTCATTGGCGGTTCCATCAATTCTGCTGTGGGTTACTCGCACTTCGTATCCTGTGCCATAGATAAGAAATGGCAGCTGGTAGCAGGCTGTTTCAGCAAAAATACGGCATTGAACCATAAAACCGCCGAGGTGTATGAGATCATCCCCGAACGCGTATATGATACTTGGCAAGACCTGCTTGCCAAGGAAAATGGGCATCTGGACGCCGTGGTGATACTGACTCCTACGCCTGCACATTTTGAAATCGTCATGGCGTGCATGCATACCGGTATTGCTGTCATCTGTGAAAAGTCACTAACCATTAACAGCGCCCAGGCTCAGACCATTCTCAATCTGCGTAATGAATTGAAAGCTTTTTTAGCTGTCACATACAATTATTCCGGCTACCCAATGCTACGTGAGTTGGCTAAACGGATAAATGATGGAAAATTAGGCAAGCTTTTGCATTTCCAGGCAGAGATGCCACAGGAGGGATTCATTCGTGTCGATGCCCAAGGCAACAAACCTGTACCGCAAGCATGGCGCCTTTCAGACGGCGACATCCCAACCCTGTACTTGGATCTCGCCGTGCATCTGCATCAGATCATCTATTACCTAACAGGGCAAAAGCCTATCGAATTAGTCTCAGATCAGAACCACTATGGCTGGTTTTCCGGCGTGGTCGATAATGTTAGTTGCCTATGCCGCTACACTGGCGATATTCAAGGCCAGCTATGGTTCAGTAAATCAGCGCTGGGACATAGGAACGGCCTAAAAATCCGTATCTATGGCGACCAAGGATCAGCCGAGTGGTATCAGGTTAACCCGGAGGAGTTGGTACTATCATACGTGGATGGCCGCCGAGAAATTCTGGATCGGGCGGGTGCCGTAGAGATCGCCAATCAACATCGATACAATCGCTTTAAGTCAGGACACCCCGCCGGTTTTATCGAAGCCTTTGCCAATCTATACAGCGACATTGCTGACGGCCTGCACCAATACAAGCGAACCGGCGAGTGGCAGTCATGCGAAGTGTTCAGTGCTGAATTGGCACTGGAAGGCATGCATTTTCTTGAAACCATGGTTTTGTCGACTAAAAGCAGGACTTGGCAATTTGTTGACGAGTCATTAAATGGGATAAACTAAACGGATGTAATAGACAGAGAACAAAGTATTCAGCGAGCTTTGCCGGTCATCTACAAACCCTGATCAAGAAAAAACATTAGAGAACACAATATGCCAGACAGCATTCGCTCATTTGTGCGGGAATTACTAGAAAAAAAATCCAGGCTGCCTAAGGGCTTTGATGATACAACCGACTTTATCCAGACCGGCATCATGGATTCGATAGGCATCATCAAGTTTATACTGGAACTTGAATCCAGATTCGATATTGAAATAACAGATACTGATATTGAGTCTGATGAATTTCGTTCAATACAGGGCCTGGTTGCAATGATTCACCGGAAAGTGACAGCCGGGTGATGGTAGCCTACAATCCAAACTGAATAACCAATTGAGTCCTGTTAACTAAAAGCTTATATAGATAAACGAGCCGATAATCTGGATGAGTTCAACTAGCACTGGGTTTTGCAAAGAATAGCTATGCGAAGCACACTCTCAGGCAAATTATTAGTAGGGACATTTGTCCTCAACGAAGGAATCGACCGCATGGCACAACCCTTAGATCACCATTTCATGGATGCCGCCTTGTGGTCCAACAGTCTGGATGGCACTAACGAAGACTCCGGCAACGCAAGACAATTGGCAAAAGAGTTTCTTTCACCAAAATGCGAAGTACTCAAACTTTTGCTTGGGCGTAATGAACATTCTGCAGCATTGGTTCAATCTATTGAAATCGATGGGATTGTGGACGATTTTTCACCGGCTGGTTTGTGGAATGGCAAACCAGTATTCAAATGCGTGGATATTCCAAAAAATGCAATTGTCGTCAATTGTTCAATGTCTATAAGTCCGGTAACAGCTCTTCGCAAACTGCAGAATCTCGGTTTGAAGAAATGCATTAATTACGCCGACCTCCATAAAGCGCGGCCAGATTTGATACCTGCACCGCTATTCGTTTCTGAAATGCGGAAAGACTTTTCAGAAAATCAAGCGCATTGGATTTCTTTGTTATCTAAACTTGCCGATGAACAATCGAAAACCGTGTTTAATGATCTGGTGCATTATCGTCTAACCGCTGATCCAGTATATATGTCCAACTATTCGACCCGGCTTTCCGATCAGTACTTTGAAGACTTCCTTTCTCTTAATAACGAAGTTTTTATTGATGCGGGCGGGTTCAATGGCGACACCACGGAAGAGTTCTGTAAGCGCTATCCGGATTACAAAAAAGTAGTCCTGTTTGAGCCATCGCTTAAAAATATGCTGGACGCAAAAGAAAGGCTATCAAACCACAGGGATATTGAATTCATGGATATGGGCTTATCCGATATGCCAGGGGCGCTCTGGTTTAATCCGGACGCAGGATCTGCTAGTGCAGTGAGTGCTGAGGGGGCATGTAGCATAAATGTCACCACACTGGATGCATCGGTCAGACAAAAGGTCACTTTTATAAAAATGGACCTGGAGGGCTGGGAACTAAAAGCCTTGGAAGGCTCAAAGAAACACATTCTTGAAGATCATCCAAAACTTGCCATCTCTGTGTATCACAACGCATCAGACTTTTGGCGCATCCCTGAGTACATCGCCGACATTCGCCAAGACTATGACATCTATCTCCGCCACTACACTGAAGGGTGGTCAGAAACTATAATGTTCTTCGTGCCGCAAAAAACCGAATAGTATGAGTTTTAGAAGTAAGCGACTGAATAAAACCGTACCTCTGAAGCAGTGATGTGTCAGTCTCATTGCTGGCATAAGCCGTAGCAAAGCGACACGATATTTGGATTGAATTGTGCGGCAATCAAGAAGAATTTTGATTTCTCAAACCCTCTTTGAAATAGTGACAAGGAAAAACCGTGAATAACTTCCTGCAAGGCAACGCAACCAAACCAACTCTCATCTTTCCCGCTGGTATGCCGCGTTCGCTGGATTACTTGGAAAAATGCAAGCGGGAAGGACAGCCGGTGATTGGATCTTCATCGCTGGCCTACGATGTCTCGAAAGAAAAATACCCCGCATGGTGCCACCTGCCCTATATCACCAAACCGGAATTCAACAATGCGCTTAGGTCCGCTATTTTGGAGTTCGATATAGGTGGTATTTATACCCCCAATCCTGTAGCTTGGAGCTATCTCAACCGCACACTGAAAGAGATCAACCCAGATATTGTGCTGCTCAATGATTCACCATTGATCGAGGAATTGAGCGGCTACCGTGTCGCTACCAACCTTGCACACCGAGTGCTTGAGCAGCCATTACCTCTAGCTTCCAGTTTACCCATCAAAACATCCTTATCCCACTTGGAACTCGCCACACTGTTTAAGCATGCTAATGCGATTCCAGGCATGTGTGACGACGAAAAAATCAGCGCCTTATGCGGAATCGCCCGTTACAGCACGCTGGGAGATGTCGTTGAAATAGGCAGTTGGTGGGGTAAGTCAGCCTTTGTCCTGGCTAGGCTGGCACGATGTTACGGTATCGGCAAAACCTTGTGCGTCGATCCGTGGTCGCGTGACTACGTGGTGCAAAATGATGAGGGTGGACTGGTAGACAGCGGCATCGAGCAATATGATTGCGATGAGGCCCTGCACGTATTTGAAATGAACCTGCTGCCATACTGCGCAAATGATATCAACTACTTGCGGATGCCTTCCACATTAGGTGCAAAACACTATGGAAAGCATAAGAGTGCGACGACGGATTCCTTCGGAACGACTGATTATTGCGGACAAATTGCTATCCTGCACATTGATGGCAATCACAGCTACGAGGCAGCCAAGGCCGATATCATGGCATGGACGGATTATGTGCTGGCTGGCGGCTGGATTGTGATTGATGATTACGTGTGGCCATATGGTAACGGCCCCAAAAGAGTGGGCGATGAATACCTGGCAGAGAACCGGAACCGTATCAGCTCAGCATTTGTGATGGGGACAGCCTTGTTTATTCAATTATCTCATGCAACCGCGTCATGAAATCAAGCCTGTTCGCATTAGCTTCTGGTAATTGTCGAAATAAGTTCCGCTTCTGAATCGGAATATCCTCCAACGCCATCAAGCTTACCTACTGAAAAGATTCGTATCGTGCCCAAGGTGGTTTCGTCCAAAAATCGCGACCTGCACTACACTACCTAAGGCCGCACTTCCACAAGCCGTCCCGGCTTAACTGGAAGCGCTGTTGTCCGAGCCAATCAAGATCCGCACAAAGACAGTGCAGGTAAAGCTAACAGGCTAATTCTGGCGGACTTAGCCTTACAGTGGAAATTAACTCACTAGCATCAATAACTTTTTCTACGTTTGGATACATTTCATTGATCTGCGCTAAAAGTTGTTGCGTACTATTAGGGTAAAAAGATATGACTAGAGGGATAATTTCTTCCGCAAGAATATCGGGATGAAATACTTTCTTTCCGTATAAGTCAATAAGTTGCTTTGCGGACGAATTGTCTATTGCCACAATTCCAGGTGATTTAAATACATCAAAATCATTATATAAACCGATTGATTGAAAAGTAACCCCCCATATTCCAATTTTTTGGTATTTTTTAAGTAACTCTTCAATATTGGCCGCCAATATTTTTTGCAGCTCAAAAGGGAAAGGAGTATTGTGTTTTTGTGAGCATTTACTGCAAGTTAAACTTACACTAATAAACAGCCTGATATTTTTCCATAGATTTATGTGCCCGCACTGACCACATTCGCCTTTTATATTAACTCTGCCGCTTACAGGATCTATGTTCTCAATATTTATATTGTTTATATTTTTTGCTTTTTTAAAAGGACTTTCCAGCAACTTTTTTGCCATCCATGACATCTCTTCTGCATTTAATTTTGAAACATTAACGACAGGGCAACCGTCCTTCAAGAATTTAACTTTATCTTTAATGATATTGTTTTCACAAGCATATTTATACAGGTATGAGCCTGGGTATGGCACAATAGGCCATAAATTTATGCTGTATTGCAAATGTTTCTCCCACCAATCAAAAGTGGCTTGCGCCGTTTCAACGGTTTCGTTTATATCACCAAAAATGAAATTGCCCGAAAACGGCATTTTGGCATCGTATATTAACTTCAAAGCATTTTCAATTTGTTCAACTGTAATATGCTTCTCCATGCTTTTTAGGATTCGGTTGTCGGCGCTTTCCAAACCGAGTCCGATGATTGCACAATTTCCATCCTTTAGCATGGCGACTGTCGGCTCATCAATATCAGTCACCATGAAAGAACCGCGCCATGGCAGATTTTTCTTACTCATATAAGTACAAAATTCTTTTAACCTGCGCTTTGGTTTGCCAAATAATTCATCCGCCATAAAAACAAAACCGATATTGTATTTTTCGACTAAGTAATCTAATTCAGCTGAAATGGATTCCATGGAGCGCTGCCGATATTTTGTTCCGGCGGGGTGAAAACAGAATGTACATTTAAATGGACAAGATCGACTAGCCAAGAATAAAACCAATCTTTTTTCTCCAAGATTGTTTACATCCGGGGGTGGGAGTTCTAAAAACTTGTCAAGCTCAAACCCTTCGTAATCGGGAAATGGAATCGAGTCTAAATCCCTTATCTCTGCTCGTGGTGCAGTGATTAAGTATTTCTCATTGAACTGATAGATTAACCCGTTCACTTCAGATAAGCTTTTGTTATTTTCAATGGCGTCAAAAAGCTCACAGACAGTAATTTCGCCCTCCCCAATAACACCAATATCGACATATTCAAGAGCTTCCATTGCGGCCTCTGGGTCTGCTGTAATTATACCGCCACCCGCTATGGTTGTTATCCTAGGGTTTGCTTCTTTTGCACATCTGAATATCTCGAATAATGAATTATATTGAATAGAGATTCCGCCGCTTGCAACGATATCAATGTTATATTTAGAAATCGCTTCTTTGATAATGTCTGCAATGGGTCTTGCATCGTGATTCAAGTTTATTGTAAATACTTTATATCCAGCCTTTTTTAAACAGGCAGAAACATAAGCAATCCCCAGAGGAAACTGATAACCCTCGCCAATATTCATAGCTAATCTTGGCATTATTATTAGTGAGTTTAATTTGCCGACTTTAACATTGGCGAATAAATGTTTAATATCGCTGACTGCATCAAGTTGATGCTTTGGTAGCAGTTGAACGGTGCTATTGTTTGTCATATCAAAAATATTCCTTATAACTAAAAGGTACAATTAGCTTGAAACCTGCATGGCATGAGCAGCTTCCTCTGCCTCCAGTTCTCATCTTCCAGCTTTTTCATATGCGACATCATCGATACATCCATTCCGCCATACTTGGTGTGTCGTTTATAAAACGCTACACATTCATGCCCGTGTTCCCGGAACGACTCAGGAGCTAGCAACCGCTTCCGCCTGTTTCAATATTGCGATGACGGCGCTATTACCTATAGAGCGTAATTTTCTATGAAACTTTCTCACTCTCTAATTGAGAAAATCCTATTTCTAATTCGCACTGCTGATTAGGAGGAACCATTGGGTATGGTATATTCGTTATTAATGCCAAACACTATGCCACGCGCTATTTCATCAAGAGCCTGGCTGTCAGGTTCCCTTGGAACAATCCATTCTCTAAAATTCTTAAGGTTGCATGTGAGTTCTGGCATCCCTAGTTGATGACATCCTGTCATGAAGTCTATTTCTTTATACAGAAACTTGTTCCAGTCGTAGCAAATTTCATTGGGCATCAATACATTCATGTTGCAATCCATTTTTGATGCTATGGCAAAAAGTACAAAACCATTAGCGCCCATCACTGCATTTCCAGCATATTCGCAAATTGGTATTGCCAAATTTAGTGGGATATCAACAACTGTAGCATTGGGAATAGATAGGTTTTCAGGGAGGAGCATTGCACCATATTTATTTATCAGAACATCATAGCCTTGCTCAGAATAAAGTTTTGCCGTCTGTTCCCAAAGATATGCCGGCGAAGGTTTCGCTGTATTATTTCCAATAAAAAGAACAACCGTTTTCTTATGTTTAATGTTCAACTTAGCGATTAGCTCATTAGCATCGCTGTATGATTTTTCAGGTACTATCGGCGCTATAAACTCCGACCCCCAATCCAGCCTCAATATATACCTGTACATATCCAACAAACTAAGTCCAGAGTTACCGAAAGAACTCTGCCAACGGTCATGGAGTGCACGTATTCGTCCATCGCCATGTTGCTCAGGCCAAGTATTGATGGGGAAATCGACTTTGAAAAAATTCTGAGGAATGAATCCTTTCTCGCTAAATTGCCTCATGACTCCCAAATTGAGACCAACTATCCTGTCGAAAGTATCGGGGAAACACTGCGGTATAAATGTATGTGAGTCAGGTATAACTAATGTAATACCGTATCCGTGTTTTTTTATAAAACCACTGGCTAGTCCACATACGACCACGGTCTCTCCTAGTGAGTTTGGAACCATGAGAATCCATGTCCTTTTATCTGGATGTCTAATTTGTTCTAGGAGAAGGTTTAGTTGATCATGCGTCATCATCTACTCTTTTTTATTCAACGGATTCAGTTAATAATTTGGAAAAATTAATTATAAATTGTCCAACGGGATCTTAATCAGCTTTGTTAACCGCGTAATTTCAAGTTTAATACATTATTGGGAGCCTCGAAAAACTTCATTTTCAAAAAACCGCCCATCGTTTGTGATGCCAAATTGCAAAATACTTCATATCCACTTTGATAGATCACGGTTTATTAAACCGCCTAATGTTAAAATATCCGAGCGATACGCTGCTTTTAACTTGTTTTTCATATCTGGGTGTAACTTTAAATCAGCACCCATCTTCAGATTCAAGTTCATCATAGACAGCATGAGATTACTAATAATGAACGCAAAAATTCCTGGACGAAATCTGTATGCTTTGTAATATTTACGAAAAACAAATTGCGCATTAATAAATCTAGGCACGATACTCGCGTTATGATGCTTGAAGTCGGGTACAAAACCATCATCAATTCCGAGAAACAGGCAAAGGTCTCTGTATGTCTGCTTCGGACTCCCAACCAAATCTTCAAAAAGATATATCTTTACCTGGCTAAAGACATCTAAATACCGCTTGACCTGCTCATAATACAATCCCGAATTAAAATAAGCATAATCCAAATAATAATGCGGGTTTTTCTCTATGAATGTATCGCTTTGCAGCCTCGACTCCTCCTCTGTCAATGCCTCCTCGAATGTAGGGATGGTTTCGTATCCATATTGCAAACCATGCCGGTAAAGAGAGAAACTTCTGTCGGCAGGACTCCTTAATACGATGACAATTTTGACATCACCCAATTTTTCGTAAATCCACTGAGGACTTATTGGGTTGGCTAGGTAGGTTGCCGACGCTTCTCCAATTGCTTTTTTGCCTTTTCCCGATTGAAAAAGGGAAACGTATTCGGCCCATTCGTGAACGCCATAATTATTTACAAAATAACAGGGCTCTTTCCATTCAGGCATGAAAACATCGGGATGTTGCTTTAACCAGTGGTACAGCGACGTGGATCCGGCTTTTGCTGCACCGACAACAATAAAATTAGGGAGTACTTCTGACGCCACCTCCCGGTTATCCTTTGCCATTACTTTCACTCTTTAATTGTAGAAAAACCGCCGCAAGCTGGGACATGAAACATCTCCAGCAAACGATCCTCGCATGGCTCTGCTCACCTTGGTTTTTCGCGTCTCCGCCAGAAAAATCCTCATTTTCCAGACAAATCATCTGAATTATGCAGTGAATTTCTGTTCACACTGTTAGTGACACTCAACGAATGAACCAACTTCATCCATTGCCCGTTCATGGCCGACCGGGTACTCACCGCGCGGCAAAGCCATCCATTCATTAACCTGACCAAGGACATTCTGACGGAGTGTATCCAAAAAGACATACGCAGTCTCAGAGGACACTGGAAAATCATTCAGCAACATATCCAATCGGAAGGCGGCAAAGCGCTCACGCCAATAATCGTCATCGGCACATGCCTTCGCACTAAGAAGCAACTCTTGTGCAGTAGTATCGTTACCCAACAATCGATGACCCACTGCCATAAACAACAACATATAAGGATTGGAAGGGTAGGCGCGGCGGGCTGTTTCAACCCAGGCAATGAACTTGTGAGGATCACCGTCTGGCTGCAAATTCTTATTGCTAATATAGTTCACGATAATATTGAATGCGAACCATATTTCCTTGACTTGATCAGCCGATGGCACTTCGGCAGCCGACAATGAAAATACCGCCATATTGTGTTTTACACGCGCATCCGTGTTCACAAGTCCTGTGGCCGATTCGCGAACAGGAATAAAATTGGCGGTATGAGCACCATCTGTCTTCATTTGATGCTCGAAATACTCGCCGGAATCTGAAAATGCAGAGGCACCACGGATAACTTGGCAAACCGTGAACGCCGCCCAGTCCAATTCCATCTCGATCGCAAAACGAAAGGAGTCCATCATCTGGCCGAAAGTTTCCCCCGGCAAGCCGACAATAAAATTGCCGCCGACAAAAGGGCGGGGATAAGATTTCAACATACGGGAAAAATGGAGAAACTTGCTGTGCTTGCCCGGCTTCTTGACCTTGCGGAGCATCTCCTCATTGCCGGTTTCAATGCCGATCTTATAGCCCACGCAGCCAGAACGCTGAATCAGATCCAACATCTCTTCATCGACAGAGCTGGCGATCAGGCCGTTGTTGGCCGACCATCGAATGTCCAGGCCCTTGTCAATAATGCGCCGGAACAGCTCCTTGATTTCGTGGCGATAGAACAACAAGTCGTCGTCCAGCCACTCAAAATGGCGTACGCCCTTGCTATGGCAAAGAAATTCGATCTCGGCCATTACATCGTCAACCGAGCGGCAGCGCACGCCCTTGCCCATAAAGTCGCGAACGGCGCAGAACGTACATTCCGCACGGCAGCCGCGGCTGAATTGTATTGCGGCGAACGGATACCCCAACGCATCCGTTTGCCGCGAGTAGGGATTCAACGACCCGTACTCCTTGTAAGTTTCAATAGGAACCAAGGCATAGGAGTCAATCAGGTTCCCATGCACCATAACCATGTCAGGTGGGCCGGAACTTTCATGCAATGAGCCATCATTGAACCAGATTCCTGGAACTTCTGCACAGCATGGCTCTCGCTGCGCCAGCTTGTCCAACAGGAAATTGAGCTTGTTTTCTCCCTCGCCGCGCACCACAAAGTGCGCGAGGCTGCGAGACAAAAGAGACTCACACTCATAGGTCGCGATGACGCCGCCGGCGATGACCACCGACCGCCCCCGGCTCCGCACCCTCTTCATCACTTCGATCATGGGACCGATGCCCATATCAAACAGGCACGACACGCCGACGGTACCGGGATCAAAACGCTCCATTTCCTCTTCGAGCAGAATCGGCCAGTCGTTGTGGTCGAACTCAGGGTCTTCGAACACCCGTTTCAGCAATTCGTAATTCAAGTCCAGAATCCGGACCTCCAGCCCCCTGTGCTTGATGGCCTCGAACAGGTATTGCAGCCCCGTGGGCGGGAAAGCGTAATAGCCGCGCGCGAGTGCGATTTCGCGATTGAACGACCCCAGAATCACTTGGGGAATCTGGATTAGCAGCAGCCGGTTATTGGCGGGATGCGATTCGCGCAACTGCGCGCAATATGCATCCAAGGCCGAATTGTCGTAGTTTTGAAACTGGATTTCTGGCATGTTACCGCGCCACCATGCTCTTGATCTCGCCGATGCAGGCTCCCAGAACCTGATCCGCCTGTTCCTTTGTCATAATCAGACCCGGCGTAAAACAGATACGATGCCACTTGGCGTTAATGAGGATGTTGTACTTGCTCATCAACCGCTCGGTAAGCTGCATGCCGAATTCATTCGGCTTCTCGGTCTGGTATTCAAACGAGAAGCGGAGTCCGCGGCCGCGTACGTCCCGGTATATCGGCAACGCACCAAGTTCGTCGGTTATCACCTGGCGCATGTAGTTCCCCAGCGTATTTACATGGGACAGGAATTCATCGTTATGGACAATTTTTTGAACTGCCAGGGCCGCCGCAACAGACAGCGAATGTGCCTGGTGGGTTGTGGTATGCTGGAGCCGCCCCTGCACCCGCCGGATAACATCCTCGATCTCGCTGCTGGTAATAACAGCGCTCAACGCACCATAACCGGCAGCCAGGGTCTTGCCGAGAAAAATGAAATCGGGCGTGACCTGATCATAGTCGCAGCAATAGATTTTCCCGGAGGTCCCGGTTCCGCAATAAACCTCGTCGAGTATCAAGTGCACATCGTACTTGTCGCAAACAGCCCGTATGTATTTCCAGTAATTGGGCGCCGGGGGAACATCGCCGACCAGGCCGCCCATGATGGTCTCACCCACAAAACCGCAGACTTTTTTCGGCCCGATTTCCAGTATCTTGTCTTCGAGTTGTCTAGCGCTGCGTTGCGCATACTCGTCCAGCGTCTCATCCGCACCCTGTAGATACAATGGGTGATGCATCGGAATATGCGCCCGGTACGGCGACAGCATCGGACGATAAAAGTCAAGGTTGGGGCGTTCACCCAGCACAAGGGCATCGGAAGTTGATCCATGGTACGACTGCTCACGGGATATGAACCAACGCTTATCTTTGCGCCCCAAGTCATAATGAACCTGATAACTCATTTTCATCGCCGCCTCACAAGCCTCAGCCCCTGAGTTGCCGGAAAAATAAACGCGATCCAGCCCATGCTCCGCGCGGCTAAGAAGAATATCCGCCAACTCCCCGGTATTTTCATCAGCCCATATTTTATAGTCCAAATGGCCAAATCGTTTTAGCTGTCGCTCGATTGCAGCATTAACTTCAGGATGGCACCATCCGAGAATAGCATAAGAAGTACCGCCGCCGCTGGCATCAAGAACCTTCCGGCCGTCCTTGGTATAAACATAAATTCCGTCCGCTCGATCTACAAATGACGGAACAGGATCATTAGGAAACACGCGAAATACTTTAGAGTAAGACATGATTAACCTTTTTTGTTCAACCAGACTGTTTCATTATCGGCAAAAGGACCGCTTGCTACTTCCAGAAAGATTGAGTGTTGAGATATTGTTTGAATCGACCTAAAAACATTTGCCTTTAACCGAACAAAACGCCCGCATGAATTGTCGTCGCTATTTACCCGAATCGTCCTGTTGCAGGTACCCGTATCGTCGTGTAGCAATATATCCGCCACACCGTCGAGCATATGGTACGACAATGATGTTTTATCCTGCTTCAATGGGCCGACATGAACAGGGCGGGTATGCACCATCAGCATTTCATGTATTCCCTCGTCATCGTTCTCATGCAGGCAAACCCGAAATACCGGCAGCCCCCTGAATTCTGCCAATTCTTTCATTAGCATGATGAGCTGCATGCCCAATACGACCGGCGTTTCCCGTGCATAAAATACCCGTTCGTTTTTCTTGCGCAACTTGCCATGCCTGAGTATCGCCTGCTCCAGACGTGCATCTGCGGAAGAATCAACTTTTGCCGCGATACGCAGGAGTTGTGACATGTTCTCGTAGACCAATGAACTCAGTGGCACATCTACAAGTTCGTCCGGGGAGAACCATGCAAAATCCTTTCCCTCCATCAAGAGCAAATCATCGTCAGACACCGCAAATCTAACCGCAAAACACACATTAAGAATGCCATCGGGACACCTATCCCAACGGAACAACTCATTTCCTACCTGTCCGACTCTGCAACTGAGTTCTTCCTGAAGCTCCCGTTCAAGCGCGTCCGTCAATGTCTCCCCTTCTTCAACGCCGCCTCCGAAAAAGCCCCAACGATTGGGCTCGCTTATACCCGCCGCATTGTCGCGAAGCTGCAAGAGAAACCGGCCCTCTTGATCGTGGATTATGGCTTTGACGGCGATTGGCTGCGACATTTCAGTTTTTTTCCTGGTGTTAAATTTTCGAAACTTTAGTCAGCCTTGACCATTGAGATGTACTGCTGCCCTCTGCCAAAAGCCGTTCCGAATACGCCTGCTTGAGCAACTTCTGTAGGCGTGGGTATGCCCCTCGCAAACAAATCAAGAAACTGAACCAGAGCGGCACGCGATAAATCAAGCTCACAATTTTCTATGAGAGCCAAAACTTGCCGAACTGGCTCAAGCTCCTGCAATATGTCTTGATGCGATAGCATAGGCGGGTTCAAGGGGGCTTTCCCTGAAACAATTTCAGCAAATTGTTGGCAAAAACCATGCAGAAGTAAGTTACGCCGTGCATCAGATCGGCCTGTTTCACGATAGTGCAGCAGGCATTGCCACTGGCTGTAAAACGATTCGAGGTATTCCTGATTGTGCTTCTTTGGCTCAAGAGGCATCTCTTTGTACCAACCGAAATGGGTCAGAAAATCAGGAGACATCCCATATAGCCAGAATTTGTCCCCCAGAATTTCCATGCACTTGGCTACGGAAAACTCATTTTCGACCGATTCCGATGGAACCGTTGGATTCAACAAAACATCGTGCACCCAGTCGCTCGCAGGCCGGGACATCCCTTTCAACGAACGCAGATGCGGAGAAAATACTCCCGCTAGCATTTCCGTAACTTGCGCAAACCCGGCTGCGCCTGGCGCCGTCGGCCCCGCTTGCGCAACCAGTACGCGCGAAATATATTGCCGCAGAGTCTCAAAAAACAGGGATATTGCATCAGAGCAAGTCAAAACCAAAATGCCACCGGGTCTCAAATATTCCGTAAGCCTGAGAACAAACTGTTCCTGGTTCTCAAGGCCCTGTATCAACCCTTCACAGAGAATAACGTCGTAGCTTCGCTGTTCCCGATACTCATCCAGACGACAGTTAAAAAAACGAACCGCTGTTTTACCCGTATCCGATTTCTCAAACACACTCGCCATCTTATTGAAACCCGTTATATTCGGTTCTACAAGATCATAGGTTCTAGCACCCAGGGAGGCTGTAACGATAGAGTTAAATCCGGAGCCGGGCGCCACCTCCAGAACATCGCGATCCCTAAAAAACAGAGGAGGAAGACCCAGAGTACGGTAAAGTCCGATACGGCGGCTAAAGTGCAAGTCCAAGTCACTTATATCCTGGGAAACGGGTGAAATTTTGTGCTGCCCATAAAACTTCAAGAGTTCATTCATACAATCCTTTCGCTACGTCAATTATTTATAGGATGCTTTAATAATTACGTTTTTTATGCCATCAATCAAGATTAAGCTATTGAAATTAAACAAGACTGCCATATTAACTTTTTGGTTCGCCATCTATTCAAAGTAAATAAACTCATAATCGCCATTATAATTGAACAGCTGATACAGCCAGATCCATTCGTCGGTATCGAACAACGATTCAGCCGTGAGTGCCCAACACTCTAAATTGAATAGTTCCTGTTCATTCCGGTAGCTTTCAACCATCACATAGGCATTCTGGCCGACGCGCTCAATCTCGGTGAGCGCCGTTTTTAGGTCGAACAAGCGCAAGTTATGCAGAGTGCCTAAAGATAGCACCAAATCAAATTCCTTGTCGAAAAACGGGTAGCTAGCCTGCGCCTGATGCAAAAACAACCGGGGCTTTATCAGGTCACTGGCACAACTAAGGCCATAGGCCGAAATATCAAAACCGCACACTTGCAGTTCCGGCTCCAATAGCAGCATTTCATGCAGTAAAAAGCCCTTGCCGCAACCTACATCAAGCACCTTGGAGCCTGGGCCGAGATTGTAGTTGCGAATTAACGCCTCGGCGACCGGCTTCCAGCGTCCGGGCATGTACCGATAGCCGCCATAACCGAAGCGGCGGTCGCCATCCCAGTAGTCAGTCCCGTATTGCTTGGCGACTTTCATACACGCCACCTTGTCGTCCGTCATCCGCGCCAAGTAATCGCGCGGGGTTTGCTGGTGTAACGGGGTAACAATATTAAGCAACCGGCCCATGATTTTTCTCAGATATATTTATTTAAACAAATGCGCCGTGATCCGGGTCTATCGAGAGAAGATCCATGATTGCCAAATTTTTTCCATGCGAAACGCAGTGATGCGTGCATTCCTTGGAAGGGTTAAGCCCGAACAGGCGTTGACGGTTTTCCTCGGAATACCAGAAATCGCGGAACCGGCGCTCCTTGATCGAACCCAGCGTGCCGGATACCGTGAAGGCCTTGTCCTGGCAGGTATACACTTTGCAGTCGGCGCCGATAACAGTCAGGAACATAAGGTAGGGGCATGTTGTGTAGCTCTTCTGAAAGCGGTCATCCAGATCGTGATAATGGTTGATCACGGCAAAATGCTCATCCGCCAACCCTTGCGCCCGTTCGATTTGCTCGGTCACGATAGCGCGGATTTTGGCGTGGTACAGGTTGTTTTCTTCGCCCGAATTACTCACCACGACGCCGGAAAACTTGACGTGATTGACCCCGGCATTTTTTAACAGTACACAAGCCTCATACAGATGGGTGCAGTTGGTTTCATCAACGATAAAGCTGACGCCCAGCACGCATTTTGAACCGCGGGCGGCGAACTCGGTCAAATTGTGCAAAAGCTGGGTGAAATCGCCTTCACGGACACCCCGCGATTTGGCAAAACTGGCATCGTCCCAGGCATCGGTAGAGACGCGCACCCAGGTGCCGTATTCGGCAAAAGCGTCGGCCACCTTGCCCTTCAAGTTGGAGCCGTTGGTCAGCGATGCTACGCGCACGCCGCCTTCCGCCAGCCGCTGCACCACTTCCGGCAGAGGTTTGTAAAGCAACGGTTCGCCGCCGCCAGAAAAGGTGACGGCTTTCACACCCATTTCGATCACGTCATCGACAATCTCAAACATCTTGTCTTTGGGAATAGTGTCCTTGTAGTCGATGTCCTCGCCCAACTGCAAATTGCTGACGCGATAAGCGCAATACCAGCAATCGTGGTTGCAATGATTAAACGGCTTGATACGGATATGAACCGGAGCCGCAACGCGCTGCTCATGCAATGCCTCAATGTGATCGGCGTAGCGCAAGAACTTGAGATTGCTGTAAAGTTGGGACATCGGGTCGCTTATCCTGAAAAAAGAGTTACAGTTGATTCAAAAATCGCTCAGCGGTTTCAGCGATTTGTTGCGGCATCAGTCCATTGACCTCGAACAAATCATTCTGGTTGCCGTAATGTTTAGAAAAGGCATCCGACAAGCCCAAACGCTTAACAGGCGGGATTGTCGTCAGATTATCGGTTAGCGCCTCTAAAACGGCCGAGCCGAATCCGCCTATTCGGGTGTGTTCCTCCACGCTGATGACGGCCTTTGCTCCCGCAACGTGGGCAAGCAGGGCGGTAACGTCCAGGGGTTTGATGGTGTGAAAGTGCAGCACCGTACTGTCTATTCCCTTAGCGGCCAGGGATTCTGCCGCCTCAAGGGTATTGGTCGTCATGACGCCAGTGGTGACAAAGAGCACCGGATCGGCAACGGATGCCATGCGCATAGGAATAGCCTTACCGATAGCGAAGCCGTTTTCTTCCTTGCTGATAATTTTGTCTCCCCCTTTGGCCAGGCGGATATAGATGGGGTCGGGCCAATCTAGCGTCTGCTCCATCAGCCGGCCCATTTCCTCGGCATCGCTGACCGCCATGACCGCCATATTGGGCAGCGCTCTCATCAAGGCAAAATCGTCCACCGCCAAATGCGTCGGTCCCAACGGCGCATAGACCACACCGCCGCCGTTGCCGATCAGTCGCACCGGCAAGCGGTGCAGACACAAATCGAGGGCGACCTGCTCAAAAGCGCGCCGGGTAATGAACGTGGCGATAGTGTTAACGTAAGGGATGAAACCGTCCATCGCCATGCCTGCTGCCATACCGATGACATTAGCCTCGGAAATGCCTTCCATGAAAAAGCGTTGTGGGAATTCCTCCTTCATACCCTTCATTACCTCCGGCCCAAGATCAGAACCAATAAAAACCACGCGCGAGTCGCGTCTGGCCAGCCTATGAACGCTATCGAGACACACTTTACGCATGATAATTGTCCAGGGCATTGATCATGTTTGAGATTTCTTCCGGGCCAATCTTGGCTTTGTGATGCCAGTCAGGATTGTTCTCCGCAGAGGGAATACCCTTGCCTTTGATTGTATGGCAAATCACCGCGTTTGGTTTTCGTACGGAAAGCGGCAGGGAAGTAAGCGTGCTACGCAGAGCGCAAACATCATGGCCATCCACTTCAGTGGCGGCAAAACCGAAGCTACGCCATTTGTCCAACAACGGCTCTAAATCTTGAATATCCTTGGTAGGACCGCTCGCCTGCATTTTGTTGCAGTCCACCAGAACGGTATAGTTGTCGAGACCATGTTTGCCTGCGCTCAACGCCGCCTCCCAGACGGAACCCTCATTGATTTCGCCATCGCCGACAATAACAAATATACGACTGTCGCGTTTTTCCATTCGAGCGGCAAGAGCCATTCCTACGCCTATGGACATGCCATGCCCCAATGACCCGGTTGAGGCTTCCACTCCAGGAATCTTCCCCGCTTCCGGGTGTCCGCCAAGAATAGAATCACGTTTGCAGAAAGTATCCATAACTTCCAATGGAAAGTAACCTTTATCGGCAAGAACAGCATATAGGCCAAGGCAACCATGACCTTTGCTCAAAATACATCGGTCGCGGCTCTTCCAAGCAGGATTTTGCGGCTGGTAGCGCAGCACGTCGTCGTACAGCACCCGCAAAATTTCGATCAAGGACATGGCGGGACCTAAGTGACCGCGCCCACCGCCAGCCAAGCCGCGAACGACAAGTTTTCTTAAGTAAATCGCACGTTCATCAAGGGACATGATTCCTTCCAAATCAATAGGGTATCAGGCAAGCAAGTGTTTTATCTAAAGCCATCCGAGCTTTTTCGAGCTGTATGGCTTTTATTTCTTGCCATGAAGCCGTCTCCCCGGCAAAAACGCGAGCTTGCCATCGGTCAGGCAAAAATTCGTTCAACAATATCAAAGCCCATCGAATGCCATATAAGGGCATCAATTGTAGCAGACGCTGCTCAAATTCCGCGTCTGCTTGAAATATATCAATCATTCCTCGACGGAAACGGCTCTTATTTTCGTCATCAAGCGCCATACCGGGATGAAGAAGAAAATCTGCCGCAAGGCGCACGGGGTCATCCCAACCAAAATATTCAAAATCGATAAAATGCATATATCCGTCGGCGGCTTTGATGGCATTGTGAAAACCGAAATCAGCAGGGATCAAGCTTTGCTTATAACGGGGAAGTTTCCTGGAAAAATCCGTACCATGAGCGTAGTTTCGTGCACGTTCCAAAACGTGTGCAAGCTCGTCTACCAGAAAACGATTCAATTCAGGTTCCTGCCGGGCAATGGAAATAAATTTCTCAATTCGCAAGACCAAGTGTCTATCCAGGTCTTCGCCGCACAAACATGGCTCAGTCGCCAAGCCGAATCCATCTCCACCGTTGATTTCGTCGGCATGAGTACGGGCAATGAAATCAATAGCGCAATCGACATCATCCGAGGTTGGCGTATTAATAAAGCAACCGTCAACCCACTCCATTAAGGCAACGCCGTGTAAAACATCAACCCCCAACAAACGCGGGGCGTATGGGTTGTTGTTGGCCTCGTAAAACTTCAGCGCACTTATTTCCGTGCCAAACCGGTCACGAGGATCAGAAGCCTTAGGCGGGTAGCTTTTGAGGGCAAACGTATCATTACCGCATGTCACCTTGTAAACACGACTGTTTCTGCCGCTACGGCAGGGAATTAATTGATCAACCGAACATCCGGCAAGTTCTTCGACAATTTTGGAAAATTCAGTTTCCAAATACAACAGCCTCAATTTCCGTCCAACAGGCGCAAATATAATCCACTTGACTAATAAACTCGCTAGTTTTGGCGGTGGAGAACAAAATTTTTTTTGTGCCGCTCGGAAAGGATGAGATACAGAAAAGCTCTACCAAATCGTCAATAAAAATGTCACATTGAAGACTACCGATACCTGCCACTTTTTCCTGCCGGGTTGAATAAAAAAAAACATGCTTTTCAGGAATAGCATATTTCGCTGGGTCGAAAAACCCTTTACTACGCATCCATTGCCAAGCTGCGTCACGGAGGTTGGTGCGCGTTTCATCGAAATGCCCGAACTCAGTCTTGTGGCTGACGATAAATATTTGTACGTCAGGAGTAGCGGCGCAACGGCGAAGAAATTGGTCTTCCCCCATAAATTGTTCCGCTTCCGGCATGAACCGTCCATAAGCTTTACCTTGAAGACGTTGCCACAGAAGTTCCCCATTTTTTTGCTGATGAGCAAGTTGTCGAATACCTTGCTTAGTTCTCATTTCGTCCCGGCCGATCAGCCCACCTTCCTGCGCCAGCTTAGTGAAGATGTGGTCGTAACATGCAAGAGTATTGTCGAAGTCAATGCCTATGCGCATTATTTAAGCAGCGTAGTGATATATTTGTTGAGTATTACGGGAACGATGGGTTCACGGTTACAGACAATTTGCACGTCAATCGCCGCTGCCGCGCTGCCAATAAAAGCCGCGACTTCCGGCGGCAACCCTCGCCCCAGGCAAATGCCCGCCAGAGACAGAAAAGCGTCGCCAGCCCCAATCCGGTCAATGACCTTGGTGGACAATGCCGGCACCTTGTGGAACTCTCCGCTCTGCCGATCAAACATCATCATACCCAGCGTACCCAGTGTGACGGCCAATTGCTTGGCCCGAACGCGATCACCGACTTGCTCAGCCACGGTCTCGAGTGCGTCGTGCCGGTTGTGCGCCGCCAAGCGCAGTTCCGGGCCATTAAGGGAGACGAAGTCTGCCCTCGGGTAACGGTGAATCACGTGATAGCCTCGATTGCCGCTATTAATCTGAGTGTTGACCGCAAGAAATTTCGCTTTGGCATCCAACGCTGAAATCATATCAGGGGTAATGAATCCGTTACCGAAATCCGGCACGACCACTACGTCATACGAGCCGACATGAGTATCCAGCCACCGGCACACTCTGGCCTCGGCTTCCCCTGATAGCGGATCTTCCTTGTAGAAGTAAACCTCGAACAGCTTGGATAAATCGGATTCGACGAAACGCCGCTTTGTAACCGTCGGCGCATCCTTAAAATAGAAGAAGGCCGGATCAACATTCGGCAGCAATTTGTCGCGAATAAACTGCTCGTGGCTATCCACAGAACCCAGCCCAGTCACCAGCGTGACACTACCGACAAATCCGGCAATATGATTCGCAACCGCAATCGCGCCGCCGGCGAACTGCTCCTCGGAATCATAACGGACGGCGAGAATGTTGCCCTTGCCAGTCTGTCCAAGCGCTGTCGAGTAGTGGTACTGATCAATAATCGCATCGCCGATCACCAACACTCTTAGCCCAGAAAGCGACGCAATCTGGTTTTGAATATCTTTATCCGACCACCGACTGCGAAAATCCTCCAAAAATTTTTTTGTTTCGGATGGAAATACTCCGAAATGCTCGTTCAGCAAATTACTTGAACTAAAGGTGATTTCGTCAGTGTAGAAAATATGACCGCCGTGCGCTTCGACAGCTTCCTGCTCCCGCGCAATATTTCCAGTCAGGTCGTCGCCGTGCGATCGATAATCACTGCCTTTGACGTAAATATTCGGGCGAATTTCTTGCAATGCCTCGACGGCGGATACGGCATAGTTGACGGCCACAAAGTCAACACAAGCCAAAGCCGCAAGATTTTCGGCACGTAATTGCTCGTCAAACACAGGGCGACCCGGCCCCTTATTGACGTAAGCATCTCCGGTCACTGTCACAAGCAACACATCGCCTTCCTGTTTCGCCCGCTGTAAATAACGGATATGACCGATATGCATGAGATCAAACGTGCCATGACATAAAACGACGCACTTCCCCTGCATCCGCAACTGCCGTGAGCGCTCTGCCATTTCATCTAGATTTAGGTGCTTTTGAGTTGTCATTACGTATTCAGTCTCTCATAACCCAGCCCAAACCGGTCGGTTATATTGTGCAAAATAAACTGATGTCCGATTTCCACCAACCCATAGCTGCTGGAATCGAGCCAAATATTAATATCGCCCATTGAACGTAGAGGATTATCAGGAGCGAATCCGCTAAAAGTAATGACCATTCCACCATTGTCTATCGCCTGCGTGGCTGCATGGCGGATATTTTGAGAACATCCCGAGCTGCTGATTGCAATTAGCACGTCTCCAGGCTTCGTTACCTGGGCCAATATCCTGGCAAACGCGTTTTCATATCCATAATCATTCGTCATACAGGTGAGAAGCGAAGGTTCGTGAAGCGTTAATGCCCGTAGCTTTGCGACATTGAACAGATCGATAGCCGCGTGGCTTGCTACGCTGGCGCTACCTCCATTACCAATTACATAGATACTACTTCCACGAGCCTTAGCTAGTATCTGCATGGTAGCCGCCACCCCAGCCTCCAACTCAAATGCATGTCCATCTCTTCCTGTTACCTCACAACGTTCAAGCAACGCCCCAAACCTTGTTGCACAGGAAGTTAGCGACATATCCATCATATCAGATGTCACTTCTGCTCTTCACCCAAGTAATGAAACCACGATGCAGTGGCTTGATTAATACTGGCGGGATTCCATACCGGCGCATCTTTCCAATTATCAATATTTTCAAGCATCCTATGCACACCGTCTTCAAAAGAAACCTGGGCTTTCCAGCCAAGCAGTCTCTCTATCTTACCAACGTCTGCAAAAGTGCAGTCTGGTTCCCCTGGGCGTTTTTGAATGAATTCAACATCTCCCCCAAGCAGTTTAACCAATTGATTGACACTATAATGATTGCCACTACCGACATTAATCGCCTCACCGCTGACCGCAGATTGTGCCGCTTTGATAAAAGCGGCGGCAACATCGGTAACGTAAGTAAAATCCCGAGTTTGCGTACCATCGCCAACAACCGTGAAAGGACTTCCTTTAAGTTTCTGCGCTAAAAATACACCGAATACGGCACCGTAAGCCCCTGAAGTTCTCGATCGAGGCCCATATACGTTAAATAGCCTTAGGGAAACCGCCGGTAACTTATAGGTTTGGGCCCAGTGCAGCACCAACTCTTCCCCCATATATTTCGTCAAGGCATAAGGATACTGCGGAGCAATCGGCGAGGTCTCCGGCGTAGGATAAATATCAGGAATACCGTAACTTGAAGAGGATGCGGCATAAACAACACGCTTGACACCCGCTTCCAGGGCGCACTGTAGAACATTGAGCGTACCCGTCACATTAGTATGAAAGTAACGGCCCGGTTGCTCTATTGAGGGCACAATATCAGCGAGTCCCGCCAGATGAAATACCCAATCGATATCATGAAAATAAGCACGTATGGCTGCACGGTCACAAATGTCAACCTGATGAAAAACAAGCTTGGGATGCGCCTCAAAAACCTTGATATTTTCTTTGCGTCCGCATGCTAAATTATCAAGAATCGTAACTTCATGTCCTTGGGCAAGGAGCATTTCGGCAAGATGGCTTCCAATAAAACCACAACCACCAGTAATCAGTGTTTTCATATACAATTTAGCTATCTAAATGAAATTAACATGAGCAACAGAGTTCTCTTGCAAGGAATGTAGGTAACGATTAACCTCATCCATGCGGCAATTGCGACGACATTCTTTTATATCGAGCTCATGACGAATAAATTCAAAACTTTGCCGACGCTTCCCGCCCTCCCAGATCCCCTGAAAAGACTGTTCATTAATATTTCCGTATTCGAATCGCTTATCTAAAAGATATGCACTGCATCCATAGAGAGATCCGTCAGCCATGATGTACCCCCATAAAAAAGGCGTTGCATAACATTTTTGATATCTGTCCGTCTCCGTGTACTTTTTCATTGTGTGTCCACGAAAAACCACGTTAAAGTTTTTTGTATTATAAGACTGGAGTCGCTTTGCCATGTCCAAATGGGGCACATAATCAATGCCCTCATACAAATGAGTTTCACTGAACAGATGCTGTGAATACGGCTTCACAACGAGGTAATCAAGACCGATTTCGTCCCGACATAACACCACCAGCCGCTCCATTTCTTCGGCATTTTCCGGCAATAGCAAAGATTGCGCACCCAAGACGCAATTAAGATCATTCTTTCTCTTAGCTGCAACTGCGCGCTTTAAATTATCAATAACCTTCTGAAAGTCTTTCTCTTTAGTCCGATGTATTTTTGCATAGGTATTGGCGGTACCTGCGTTGATAGACACCTTAATCCATGAAACCAATGGCAGCGCTTCATTTATAAATTGTTCAGTCATCACCGTCGCATTTGTTGTAAATGCGACATCAATCCCGGCATCCTTGGTAGCCTTGACAATTTCATGAATATGCTTATGAAGCATAGGCTCACCCTCGCCCGCATACATAATACTTTTGACGCCTAAACGCCCCATCTCTTCCAATCGAATCTTCAGGGTATCAACATTCAGCATGTCAGTTTTATAGCCAATATAATCAACCGCGCAGAATGTACAACGATGATTACATGCACCTACCGGCGATATTTCCATATAAATTGGGTAAACAGATTTCGCCTTCTCCCAATCATTACCAACATCCATTAATTGCGCCACTCGCTTGGGATGATAATTTAGCTTATGGCTATCAATTGAATATTTATCTTCCATCTTTTATCTTCTTATTTCGACAAACTATTATTCGCATATTTAAGCTTGATTATACAGCCACTTCAATGTTCAGTATGGCTTAAAAATAGCGATCTTAGCTTTTCTGCCGAATATCGCACGACAATATTCGGCACATCGCCAAAGCGTCGCGACTGATGAATAATGTGGGACTGATCTTAATTTCCACCTTCAGCCTGCCTTACCGCCAGACAGTAACAAATCATCGGAGAAGCTGCGTCCCTTGAAGCATATATGTCAACCCCGCTAGCGATTTGTGAACAACTCGATACAAAAGGATTATACATGGGTGAATAGTAGGAAAATTGGGCAAACCAATATTTGCGACCGTGTCGCACAATGGCTAGGAAATTGATGTGAGCACATCAAATGTTGAGTCGCCTATAGCATCGACTGTTGGCGCGAAAAATTGCGCCTCAATCTTACGACTTTCAAAATTGCACGCACGGTCGCACTTGCGAAGCTTCAAAGTGTTGCACTAAGCAAAACACCCTATCCGACTCCCGCACTCAAACATGAACGTCAATTCCTCCAGAACCCGTAGCAGCGGTCGCTGAAGCTATTAGTTTTAAAGCCGATTCTCCATTGGCCTTTTCAATATCCTGACTTTTCTTCAAAACAGCAATCCCTACATCTTGCGTTGCTGTCGCCTCTTTCAAAACAGCGGCAATCAATCCGCTCCCTGCCACACCACCCACTGAACTGACCATAAAAGACTCCAAGTTTAATGTTTATAGGCATCAGGCATTGCATCCCAGCCCATTTTGATTTCCAGTACTAAGTTAGAAACCTCATCCAAAATACTTGCATCATTCTGACTATTTGCAACAAGCAGACGACGAATCATATAGTCATAAAGATTATTCAAATTTTCCGCAATCTCTCCACCGGCCTCCTTGTTTAAAGAGTCTTGCAACCCACCCACAATATCGATAGCTCTACCAATATTTTGGCCTTTCATGGCGACTTCATTACGGACTATGCATTCTTTCGCAACTGCAATCCGTTCCAAAGCGCCTTCCATCAGCATTTGCACAAGACGGTGCGGCGACGCCCCCATTACAGAACTACTCACACTTACTTGCTGATATTTTTTTATGGCTGCTACGGCATTCATTTGACTATCCTCATTGATCGTTATAGTGCGGTTCCACTATCTGAAACGCTTACTAGCTGTAGCGACAGTTTTAGCAAAAACTTTACCTTTTTATAAAAAAAAGTTTATCAATCTCTTGATTAGAAAAAAGCTTCAGTCAGTAAAGAAAGCTTCGTCGTTCCAGGGCAGGAATTCAAAAATCCAAAGCACATGTATGTTAAGAATCTCATCAAAGCAAGCTCATCTATTTATAAGGAAGGCGGCCGGCAAGATGATGAGGCCACACTAAACCGGACACACATCATGCTATTGAGGGTGTTAATAGAGAAACAGCTAGTAGACTGGTAAATACCAGAATTAAGGTAATTTGTTAGTTGCTAGCTCCTTATTAATGAAAGGCATGTTGATTTTATATCTATGGTCTCCCGCTCAATCATGAAGGATTTCTAGTACGAATTTACCATGGACAGCGAGCCGGTACCAAAAATCCCGTCATTCCGGCGGTAACCGATACAATCCCGCCAATGCTAAAGTTTTGCTAACGTCGGCCGACAAAGAGGTCAGGCAGGATCGAACAACGCAGTGGGCGGCGCAAAAAAAATTGCAAAATCCATTAAAGTTTCTTTCA
>Ga0208789_1000504_pt1 | contig 35975 bp, 31 predicted proteins | sample Methanotroph_Enr_FD_187368 | JGI IMG/M metagenome (GOLD analysis project Ga0208789, IMG submission 187368) | Enriched soil microbial communities from Old Woman Creek wetland in Ohio, USA - Methanotroph_Enrichment_5 (SPAdes) (version 2) | ecosystem: Environmental > Terrestrial > Soil > Wetlands...
GAGCCTCGTGGAGCGGCTGATGATCGTACCGGTCGCTCTCCCCTATGTAGATTCTCAACAGTACCTGCTCGCCAACATGCTCTTTCAGGTCCATCGCGGTCTCCCCTTGCGGCGCCGGGACGAGAGGCCCCTGCGCGCGAGACATTATATGCTTTTAATGCAGAGCACCCTGCGGTACCGGGTCGCGTCAGCGGCTCACAGGGCTCGTGCTACGACGATCCCGAGCCAGGTGCAGACAAGGCAGGCGACCACGCTGACCAGGATGTTGCTGAAGGCGGTCAACAGGGAGCCTTCCTCCAAAAGTCGGAAAGTTTCGAAACTGAAGGTGGAGAAGGTGGTGAGCCCCCCGAGGAACCCGATGGTGAGGGCGGTGCGCAGCGTCGGGGGAACGAGGGCGCTCCTGATGGAGAACTCCATGATGAGCCCGATCAGGAAGGCGCCGACGATGTTGACGACGAAGGTGCCGTAGGGAAAGCCGCGGCCCAACAAGGCGTAGACCCAGCCAGAAAGGAAATAACGGGCCAGGCAACCGAGGGCACCCAAGAGTGCTATAGAGGCGATCTGCTCCATGTTGAGAACTTTCTCGTTTCGATCCGGCTGGCGCTAGAAGGACCAGCCGACATTCAGGCCGAAGATGTCCGAAGAAGACTCGGGCTGGAAGAAGCCCCGCAGCACGGGGGATGCCCCGAAGCGGAACCCTTCATAGGAGGCGGTGAGTTTCAGGTGCTGGTAGCTTACGCCGCCTTCCGCGAAACCGCTCCACCGGTTCTCCGGCCGGAAGGTGGATTTACCGCTGCCCGCAAAGTGCACGGTGTTGCCGGTGTAGAAGGCGTATTTGGCCCCGCCTTCCGCGAGGAGGAAGACGCCGGAAGCGGTTTCGACACGCCCACGGGCACCCGCCCTCATATACAAGGTTTCCCAGTGTTCGGTGTAGCCGGAGACCTGGATGCCGTTATTTGTGGCGGAGTCATGGAGGTCGCGCAGCCACCAGCGGTAGCCCAGCCCCGCAAACGGCTCTGCGGACCAGGATGCCCCGCGCTGCCGGTAGCCCAGATCGAATTCGTGGCGGGTTCCGACGTACGTCACGTCGGTCTGCACCGGAAGCGGGCTGGCACCCTGGGTCTCCCCGTTGTAATCGACGACCCCGCCGAACACCTCGTTCTTGGCCCGGACCACCGGCGTGCCCGGCAATTTCGGTGTCACGAGGACGTCGAACAGGACACCGCCGACGTAGAGAGCGCCGCTCTCCTTCAAAAGCTGTCTGCCTTCGTTGAACTCCCGCCAGGTGAAGTACTGCCCGGAAAGGTAGGGTGTCACCTCCCCGGTCGACGCAGCGGAGGCCGGAAGGACGCTGCAGGCCAGCAGAAACAGTGCAAAGATGGCCTGAATAGGTCTGCAGCGCCACATCACTACGGATTTTCTTCTTTTTTCTTCCGCGGGGCACGCGGTTTCTTGGGTTTCGCTTCGGAAGACTCGGCAGGCTTTTGGGCGGAATCCGATGCCGGTGCGGGCTGTGCCTTCTTCTTTGCCGGGCGTTTTTTCGCCCCCTCGGCTGCCTCGGCGGCGGGAGCCACCGCCTGAGCGGGTGCCGCCTTCTCGGAGCGTTTGGGAGCTGCAGCAGGCTTGGTTTGAGCCGCCGGAGCAGCTTTCGGTGCCTTAGGTGCCTTGGGAGTTTTCGGTGCCTTGGCAGCCTTGGGAGCTTGCTTCGCTTCAGGAGTCTTGGCTGCCTCTGCTGGCTGGACAGCTTCGGGAGCCTTGGCGGCTTCATTAGCTTTGGCAGGCTTGGCCTTGGAGCCCCTCGCCGATTTCGCTGCCTTGGGAGCTGCACCCATGGCCGCTTCCGCAGCCACCGCAGGAGCCGCAGCAGGTGCCTCAGCCGCGGCGCCCGTCTCGGCAGGTGCCCCTTTGCGGGCTTTGGCCGGACGAGCAGGTCGGGACGGCTTGCCACCCTGCTCGGAAGAGGCCTCTGCGGTAGACGCCGAAGCGGCTGCAACCGGAGCCTCGGCAGCCGGCTCGCCGGCCGGCTTCTTCTTCCTCGCCGGGCGGGATTTCCTGGCCAGGCCCTCTGCGGACTCGGCGCCGGATTCGGCCAGCCGTGCCACGGCAGCCTCCCCGGCAGTCTCGGCTCCGCCCTCGGGGTGCGCTCCGGCAGCATCGGCTGCGCCGGCTTCGTGCCCGCCCTTGCCGCCACGCCGTCTCTTGCGGCGGCGCTTCTTCTTCATTTCCTCGCCGGCAGCTTCGCCACCGTGAATGTTCGCCGGGGTCTCAGTCGGGGCCAGACCTGCGTACTCGCCAGCCAGTTCCGGAACGACGACCGGCTCGCCAGTGGCGGCTGCCACACCGGCGATCGGCTCGAGAGTGATGTCGCCGGCAGCAGTCTCAGCACCGCCCTTGCCCCGCTTGCGCTTGCGGCGACGCTTCTTCTTGTGCTCCTCGTGCTCACCCTCGACCGTCGGCAGCGCCTCGGCGCCTTCCGGCTCGACGGCCGCAACAGCCGGAGCGGACTCGGCGGCAAGAACGGCGGGAGCGGCCGCTGCTTCGGCCTCAGCATGCGGCTTGGCCTTCCCTTTCCTCTTCTTTTTCTTGGCTTCTGCGGAAGCGGCTTCCTGACCGGCCGCCTCTTCCCTGGCCGGACGCGGCGCCACCTTCTCCGGTGCCTCCTCCTGGGGGAGTTTCTCCCTTTTGATCAGTTCGAGATCCATCTGGTTCAACAGGTAAGAGGGCTTCCCCTTCACCGTCACTTCGATGTCGTAGTCGGTCTCGATCTGGGACAGTTCGTGCCGCTTGCGGTTCAGCAGGTAATAGGCGACCTCGAGCGGCAGGCTGCCGACTACTTCGCCGATGGTCCCTTTGGCGGCCGCCGCGTGCACCTTCCTCAGGAAGGAGAGCGCCATCGCCTCCACGGACTTCACCTTGCCCCTGCCGTCGCAGTGCGGGCACTCGAGGGTGCTCGCCTGGTTCAAGGTTTGCCGGATGCGCTGCCGGGACATCTCAAGCAGGCCGAACTCGGAAATGCGGGCCACGTTGACCCGCGCCTTGTCCGCCTTGAGCGCATTTTTCAGGGTCTTTTCCACCTCGGCGTTATGCTTGCGGTCCCGCATATCGATGAAGTCGATGACGATGAGACCGCCCAGGTCGCGCAGCCTGAGCTGGCGGGCCGCCTCCTCGGCAGCCTCCATGTTGGTCTTGAAGGCGGTGTCCTCCACCCCTTTCTCGCCGGTCGACTTGCCGGAGTTGACGTCGATGGAGACCAGCGCCTCGGTGGGCTCGATGAAGATGGAACCGCCGGATTTGAGCGGAACCTTCTTCTCGTAGATCAGGTCGATCTGCTCCTCGAGCTGGTAACGGGAGAAGATCGGGCGCTTTTCCTGGTGCATCTTGACCAGCTTCTCGAACTGCGGGTCGATCTCCTTCAGGCACTCGCGCACGTCCTTGTAGACGTCCTTGCTGTCCACCAGGACCTCGTCGATGTCGGCCGAGAAGTAGTCGCGGATGGTCCGGATGATGAGGGAGGATTCCTGGTAGATGAGCCCGGCCCCCTTCATGGCCGCACCCTTTTCGCGAACCCCTTCGTAAAGGGCGATCAGGTTGTCGAGGTCCTTTTGCAGTTCGTCGCGGGTCCTGCCCATGGCCTCGGTGCGGATGATGTAGCCGTACCCCTCGGGGATGGTCATCTCCGCGATGATTTCCTTAAGCTTTTTCCGCTCCGACTCGCTTTCGACCTTGCGCGAGATGCCAGAGGAGTCGCTTCCCGGCATCAGCACCATGTAGCGCCCCGGCAGGGACGCGTAGCTGGTGAGTGCGGAGCCCTTGTTGTCGCGCTCCCCTTTCTCGACCTGGACCACCAGCTCCTGGCCGCGTCGCAGCACTTCCTGGATACGGGGACGGCGGTGCCGCTGGTCCTCGGGGATGTCGTCGCGCCATCTCCAGTTCTCCGGGTGCAGTTCACCCATCTGCAGGAAGCCGAGCTTCTTGAGGCCGATGTCCACGAAGGCGGCCTGCAGCCCCGGCTCGACGCGCACCACGACGCCCTTGTACATGTTGCCGCGGATCTGCTCGTTACCGGCGATCTCCACATCCAGATCGACCAGGCGGCCGTCTTCCACTATCGCTACCCGTGCCTCTTCGGCATGGAGCGCATTAATAAGCATCTTTCTCGACATAATCGTAATAGTGTCCTTTCCTTTGGGGCCGGCGTGGCTGCGGAAACCGTTGGTTTCACGCGCCTTCGCGCCCATTTGATGGTACCGGCCGCAGCTCGACCGGAAGCTTCTTTTATATGCAGTATCCCCCGAGAGGGACGTCAAAGACTAATGAAAACCGAGTGATTATAACAGAGTTTGCAGCAGTAGCACATAAAAAAGCGCAATTTAGGCGATGAGTGCGGCTTCCATCGGTCCTCATGATGAGCCGTTTGGTCTCAAAGCAGCCCTTGCTGGCAGGGGCGTTCCGTCAAGACAAAACATGATTCCAGGAACTTAGCCGGACACACTCCGGCCAGTGCGCCCGATAACCCCGGGGTGGAGTCCCGTGGTCCAACTGCCGGCACGACCGATCCTGAAAGTTGTTTTTCATAAAAAAAACCGGCGAACCGGGCCGGTACGTGGCGCAATTATTGGTTTTGCGATGACGTGGAACTATGGTATTTTGCCCCGCAGTCGCACATCGAGAGCGGGGTGCAGGAGCATGCAAGAGATAAGGATAGACACGGGGCCACTTAACCCGATTTACCAGGAAATGGGCGCGTCGGTGCAGGATTCGCAGCGGCTCGAGCTGTATATATCCTTCATCGTGACCCTGCTGATCGACCTGAGCGGCGGCACCCTGACCGACCGGGAGTTCAACGGCTGGATGGAGAGTTTCGGCACCCAGACCCTCGGGCGCCTGATCGAAGAGATCAAGAAGAAAGTCGGTTTTACCGACGAGGCGGTGGAAGTGCTGCGCAAGGCGCTTAGGGCCCGCAACTTTCTGATCCACAAGTTTTACAACGCCCGCTCCAGCCTGCTTTTCAACCAGCCCGGCAGGGAAAAGGCGCTGCAGGAAATCCAACGCAGACGACAGGCGATAAACCTCGCCAACAACATGCTGGACCCGGTCATGAACGACCTGGTCCGGCTGAAGGGGATCGACATCGACGAGTTCCGGGCCGAGGTGATGAGCCGGTTCGAAACCTGAGGAGCACCATGACCAGAACAGCAACCGCACCCCGCAACCGGGCGACAAGACAAAAGCCCACCGTGAGCACCGCACTGGTACTGGCACTTGCCGGAGCGGCCCTGGTTGGCTCGCCGGCCTTCTGTTGGGCAATCCAGGTGCGCGAGTTCCAGAACGTGGGCGCCGTGGCGCACGTCATCCAGCTCTCGGTCGCGCCGGTATTCCTGCTCACCGCCATCGGCACCATGCTGGGGGTGATGACGAACCGGCTGGCGCGCGTCATCGACCGGGCACGCGTCCTGGAGGCGAAGCTTGAGAATGCGCCGGACCACAGTGTGCCCCACCTTCACGCCTACCTGGCCACCTTGTCGCGCCGGGCGGACCTGATCGGGCACGCCATTACCTTATGCACCAGCACTGCAGTTCTGGTCTGCACGGTTATCGCGCTGCTGTTCGTCGGGGATTTCCTGCGCTACGACATGTCACTGCCGGTGGCACTGCTCTTCATCGCGGCGATGATGCTGTTCGTATCTGGGCTGCTCAGCTTTTTGCGCGAAATTTTCATCGCCAAGGCGAGCCTGAAGATCGGGCCGACCAGCATGCGGGGCAGCGATAGCCAGGGTGCCTGAGGCATTGAGCGCCAATTTTTCCCGCGTTGTTCAAATCGGACGGATCGGTCGGATCGGACCGATCATCGGCAGCGCGGAGGGGAGAGGTTTCATGAACGAGCCAACAGCCGCAGCACTTCCCGTTTTCGACAGCCATTTTCACATCATCGACCGGCGCTTCCCGCTGATCCCCAACCAGGGCTACCTCCCCGACGACTTCACCTGCAGCGACTACTTAAAGCGCACCGCAGGCATGTCCCTGGCGGGTGGCGCCGTCGTCTCCGGCTCGTTCCAGGCGTTGGATCAGAGCTACCTGGCCGACGCCCTGGCGACGCTCGGACCGGCCTTCGTGGGGGTCACCCAGTTGCCGGCAAACGTGAGCGACGAGGAGGTGCTCCGACTGAACGAGCTGGGGGTGCGGGCGGTCCGCTTCAACGTGAAGCGCGGCGGCTCCGAGAACATACAGCACCTGGAAACGATGGCCAAACGGGTCCACGAACTCGCGGGATGGCACGTCGAACTCTACATCGACTCCCGCGACCTGGGTGATTTGCAGAACCTCCTGATCCGGCTCCCTGCCGTGAGCATCGACCACCTGGGCCTCTCGCGGGATGGTCTCCCCACCCTTTTGGCGCTCGCCGAAAAGGGGGTGCGGGTCAAGGCGACCGGCTTCGGAAGGGTCGACTTCGAGGTGAAGGGCGCTCTGCGCGACCTGGCTGCGGCCAACCCCGGCGCGCTCATGTTCGGCACCGACCTCCCCTCGACCCGGGCACCCCGCCCCTATCTGGTCGAGGACCTGATAACCCTGTACGACGCGCTCGGGGACCAACTCGCCCGCAAGGCGCTACTGGACAACGCCCTCGCCTTCTACCGCCTACGTAGGTAACCAGGGTCCAGCCTTGTCGCCGGCGGCGCAACGCGTGGCTCCGCGGCAAGGCAGCCCCTGGAATCGCTTAAGCGCTCGCACGCCGAAACGAAAAAAGGCCAGGTCACAGCGACCCGGCCATTTTTTTGAATCCGCTCGTTTTTTCATCCCTCATGCCAAGCTGAGCCCACCCTCAAAACTTTATCTGTACCCGCTTCTTGCCGCCCCCTTCATCCTTGCACCAAAGCAGGGTTTTCTTGGCGCGCACACACCATTCCCTCACGTCGGTTTCGAAGGTCGCACAATCGGCGACCACCTCCAGAATATCGCCCGGTTTCATCTTGGTGCTCGTTACCGTCACCTTCAGGGTCGGCTGGGGGCATTTCATCCCGTTACAGTCTAGTAGCGTTGTGGCCATCTGAATCCTCCTCGTTGGTTAGTGGTGCTCCTCGATGCGACGCACCCGTTCTACAAATTCGCCGGTGATCCGGGAAAATTTTTCAGCCTCGGCCGCCGAGACGTAGTCGAAGCAAAACCGCTTGGTATCCACGCCGAGCTGCGGCAGCATGCGCTCCAAGAGTTCCGCGCGACAAAAAGCCCGCAGGTTCCCCTCTTTGTAGTGGCAATCCCCGGGGTGGCAGGCGAGCACCATGACGCCGTCCGCTCCCTGCTGCAGTGCCTCGAGAATCAGGGTCGGCTCCACCCTCCCCGAACACATCACCCGTACGACCGACAGCTCGGCAGGAACCGGAAGCTGGTTGGCCCCGGCCTTGTCGGCTCCCGCGTAGGAGCACCAGTTGCACAGGAAGGCAACTATCTTCAAGGGCCTCGCCCGGACGCCGGCAGTGGCCTCCGGGACACTTCGGGCCGTGAGTGTCTGACCGCTCATGACAGTACCCCCTCGATTTCGGCGCGCAGCATGGCGCGGGTGAATCCCAGCCCTCGGATGGCCCCGGACGGGCAGGCTGCGACGCAGGTGCCGCAGCCGTGACAGAGGATGTCGGAAATTTCGGCAACCTTGTCCCCCTCGTTCCAGGTGATCGCCTGGTAGGGGCAAAGCTGCAGGCAGGTCCGGCACCCCGCGCACGCGGCCGCGTCGACCGCCGCCACCTGGGGATCGACGATCAGGTCGCGTCCCGGCACCAGGTCCGACAGCGCCAGGCCCGCTGCCGCCGTGCCGGTGGCAAAGGATTCCCTTACGTCGCCCGGCCCGCGGCAGGCGCCCGCCAGGTAAACCCCTTTGAGGCTCGTGGCGCAGGAGCCCGACAGCGAATGAAGCTGGGCGATGAAACCCTGCTGGTCCAGGTCCAGGTCCAAAAGCGAGGCGGCGGCAGCGGTCCCCGGACTGGGCACCACCGGACGGCAAAGGACAATCAGGTCGGCGGCAACGCTCCTCCCTTCCGGCAGCACGATCTCTCGGCCGGCGGCGCCGTCACGCAGTTGCAGTTCGCCGAACGCCGCGTAGCGCACCACCGCGCTGTGATCGTGGTGGTATTGGCGCCCCGCCTCCACGCCGGGCATCGACTGCTCCCTGACCAGCCGGGTGACCGCGATGCCGGGAACCTTGGCCGCAGCCAGGTGGGCGTATTTGTGTGCGGCCCGGCAGCAGGTGCCGCTGCAGTAGGAAATCTCCCCCGGATCCAGCGATCCGGCGCAGTGCACGATACAGATCGAGGCGGGCGCCCGCCCGTCGGAAAGTGTGAGCTCACCGCCGTTGGGACCGTTGCTGGCGATCAGGCGCTCGAAGGAATAGGCGGTGTGGACGTCGGAGAGCCCCGCGAACGCACCGGGGAGGTCCGGGCGCTCCACGGCGCCGGTGGCGACGATGACGGCTCCCGCCTCGACGGTGTGTTCGCGCTCGCGGTCCTCGAAGTTGAGCGCCTCCGGCACCGGGCATTCGGCCAGACAGACGTCGCACTCCCCAGCCGTCAACTTCAGGCAGGCGCCGGCATCGATGTGCGGCAGGTTCGGTAGCGCCCCGGCAAAGGGGACGGCGACGGCGGCGATCTCGCCCGCGCAGTTCCAGCGGTTGGCGCGCCGCTGCGGGCAGACCTCGGCGCAGATCATACAGCCGATGCACTGCTCCGGGTCTATGTAGCGCGGCTGCTGCCGCACGGTGAGGTTCCAGTTGCCGAAGCCCCCCTTGATCTCGGTCACCTCGGAGAGGGTGAGGAGCTTCACGTGGGCGCTTTCCGGGCCGTGCAGAAGTTCCCCCATCACCGGTTCCAGAAGGCAGGGGCCGCACTCGAGGTTCGGGAACAGCTCGTCGAAGCGCACCGGCAGCCCGCCGATCATCGGCTCCTTTTCAATTAAGGTGACCTGTCGCCCGGCCCGGGCCAGGGTGAGCGCCGCCTGCATGCCGGCAGGTCCCGCGCCGATGATGGCGACCTCGGTCCGCACCGGTACGCTGCGCTCATGAAGCGGCTCGTGACGCGCTACCCGGTTCAGAGCGGCGTGCACCAGGCGCGCGGCCTTGGCGGTGGCCGCTTGCGGGTCTTCGGTCACCCAGGCCGCCTGTTCGCGCACGTTGACCAGCTGCAGGTACCACGGGTTGATGCCGCACTCCCCAAGGAGCCTGCGGAAAGTTCCCTCGTGCTCGCGCGGCGAGCAGGCCGCCACCACGACCCGTTCGGGGCGTTCTTCTTTCAGCCACTGCGCCAGCGTTTCCAGGTTGTCGGAGCCGCAGGCCAGTTCGTCCACCTTGAAAATCGGCCTGGAGGGATGGTCGGCCAAAAGCTCCCGGACCCGGTCCCAGTCGATCCGTTCGCCGATGATGCCGCTGCAGGTACAAAGAATGACCGATGTCTTCGGATAGCTCATGCTGCCTCCCCCAAAGGGATATTTTTCTCCGGAGTAAGAAACGCGCAGACGGCGGCACAGGCTCGATCGAGCGCCGCCGCCACCTCCGGGGTGAGTGATTCGCTGAAGCTGGTGACGTCGCGGGCCACGATCCCGACCAGCTGGATCGCCACCGGGTCAGGAAGCGCGAGCCCGAGGGCGTGCCCCATCGCGAGCGCCTCGGCAAGGGTACAGTCGTGGCTGCAGGAGGCGTTGCGGGTGACCGTGTCGAGCCCCGCCAGCACCACCTCGCCGGGGGTGCGGTGCTCGTCCAGCAGGGCGTCGACGATGACGGCGCGCCGGGCGCCGGCCAGTTCCTCCAGGAGGAGGAGTCCGCCGGCGTGGGCCTCGACGAGCCTCACCCCGGCCACCCCGCGTGCCGCGAGTTCGCGCACCACGCGCGGGCCGACGCTGTCGTCGGTGAGAAAGGGGGATCCCAGGCCGATGACCACCATGTCAGCCCCTCACCACGCGGTCCAGAAGCTCCCCGCTCCCGAGCCGGCGCAGGTTCAGTTCCAGGGGCGCCTTGCCCAGGGCGTGGGTGGAACAGGAGCAGCAGGGGTCGTAGAGCCTGAAGGCCATCTCCACCTGGTTCAGGATGCCGTCGCTCACCTTGCCGCCATGGATCAGCCCCCGGGCCGCCTTCATGATGGAGAGCGAGATGGGGGCGTTGTTGTTGGTGGTGCCGACGATCATGTTGACCCGGGTCAGGACGCCGCGCCCGTCGGTCTCGTAGTGGTGGGTCAGGGTGCCGCGCGGTGCCTCGACGGAGCCGACACCGACGCCCGCCCGGGGGTGCACCACCTGGCGCACCACGGGGTCGCAGATCTCGGGATGCTCCAGCAGTTCGATCATGCGCTCGGAGGCGTAGAGCATCTCGATGAGGCGGGCCCAGTGGGTGGCCAGGCGCTGGTGTACCGGCAGGTTGCGGCCGCCGTCACCCTTGCCGCGCGCCCCGAAGCGGTCGTAGAAGCGCTCGAACTCGGCCTGGGCCAGCGGTGTCGCGATGCGGTCGGCCGCGTTCAGCCGCGCCAGCGGGGTGGCGTGGTAGATGCCGCTTTGCTGGCCGTCCACGAACCCCTGCCAGCCGAACTTCTTGAGATACGGGAACTTGAGGTAGCTCCAGGGTTCCACCCGCTCGGCAACATGGTCGAGGTAATCCTTGGGGTCGTAGAGGAGCGCCTGATTCCCAACCGTGTCCACCACCCGGATCTTCCCCTGGTAGAAGTTGAGGGCCATGGTCTCGTCCACGGTTCCCATGCTGTGCGTTTCGTGGCGATACAGCTCGCCCATGACCAGTTCCAGGAACTGCGGGTTCCCGAGCACGGTCTTCTCGAAGATATCGAGCGAGAAGGCGGCGAACTCGCGGTTCTCATCGGCCCAGCGCCGGAACTCGTCGCGCTGTTCGGGCGTTATCGGCACGGCCCAGCCGCCGGCCACCGCGCCGCACAGGTGCACCCCGCGGCCCCCCAGCTGCTTGATCAGCTCGTGGTTGCGCTTCCGGGTATCGATCACCCGGTTGCCGATATCGAGCCCCACCTTGCGGATCACCCCCAGAAGGTTCCGCTCGGAGGCCGGGGCGTCGGGTCCCACGATGAAGTCAGGGCCGCCCAGGCAGTAGAAATGGGTGGTGTGGTCGGCCACGAAGAATGCCATGTAGATGAGCTCGCGGATGCGCTCAGCCGCGGGGAGGCAGGTGACGCCGAAGGCCTGTTCCACCGCCTTGATGGCCGCCATGTGGTGCGCCTCGGGACAGACCCCGCAGATGCGGTTGGTGATGTTGGGCATCTCCTCGGCGTGGCGACCGACGCAGAACGACTCGAAGCCGCGCAGTTCGGGGATCTGGAAGTAGGCCGACGACACCTCCCCCGCGTGGTCGAGGAAAATCTCGATCCGGCCGTGCCCTTCCAGGCGGGTGATCGGATCGATGGTGATGCGCTGGCTCATGGTTCGACCTCCGTCGGGCGTTCGGCGACGACCGTTTCTGACAGGGTGTAGCGGTAGAAGGTCCCGAGCGGATCGGCCACCCCGGAGAGAGCCTGGCGCAGGCGGGCGTGCAGTTCGGCCTCGTCCTGGCCTGAGCCGGGGCCGGGGTCGACGGCTGCCGCCACGGCTGAAAGCGCCGCCGCGCCGGAGTCGGCATCCCGGTCCAGCGGGCCGTAACAGCCGCTGCAGGGCATGGCGACGGCGGGGCAGAGCGCGGCGCAGCCGGCGCGGGTGGAAGCCCCCAGGCAGGTGAAGCCCTGCTCCACCAGGCACCACCCCGCCTCGGGGAGCGCGTCGTGCGGTCTCAGCAGCGCTTTGGCCAGTTGGCCCCGTTTCTCCCGTGCGCACTCGTCGCACACGGCCCGCGCACTGCAGCCGATGAGGGATCCGGCCGCGGGGAGCGGGGCGCCCGAGGCGATATGGCGCAAGACGGCGATGATCTGCCCGGGCTCGGGCGGACAGCCGGGCATGGCGTAGTCCACCGGCACCGCCTGAGGCACGGCGAGGACGCGCGGCAAAAAGGCCGGCAGCTCCAGCTCGTGTCCCTGGGCGTCGTGCGCCGTGCCGGGAATCAGGCCCTCGGGGTTCTCCACGCTCGGTGCGGTGCGGTAGGTCGTCTCGAGCACGTGCTCGATCCCGTGCTGGTTGGCCAGGGCCGGAATCCCGCCGCTCGCCGCGCAACTGCCGAAGGCGACGAAGAGCTGCGACTTGCTCCGGAGCAGCCGGGCCATCTCCAGGTTTTCCTCGGTGCGCAGCGCGCCGTTGAAGAGGGTCAGATAGATGACGCCGTCGGGCAGCGCCTCGATATCCTTACGCTTGGTGTCGAGCAGGCAGGGGCAGAACATGAAATCGAAGTGGGCATCCACCTCGAGGATCGCCTCGTGGATGTTGGCCAGGGACACCTCGCAGCCGCCGCAGGAGGCGGCCCAGTACATGGCCAGTTTCGGTTTGGCGCCGTGCATCTTCCCTCCGGTTTACAGTTGGAACTTACCGGCCAACGACTTAAGTTCGTTGGCGCTTTGCACGAGTCCGGTCGAGGCGTTGGCCGCCTCGGTGGCACCGCGCACCGTTTCCTGCATCACCTCGCTGATCAGCTGGATGCTGAAGGTGATCTCGCTGGTCGTGCTGGTCTGCTGCTCCGCGGCGTTGGCGATCTCGCTCACCTCGGAGGTCACGTCGCACACCTTGAAGAGGACGGCCTCCAGCGCCTTGCCGACCTCCAGCGACAGCGCGGTCCCCTTCGCCACCTCGTGCACCCCTTCCTCCATGGCTGCCACGGCGTCCTGGGTCCCCTGCTGGATGGCCAGGATCATGGCGCCGATCTCGCGGGTGGCGGAGGTGGTGCGGTCGGCGAGCGCGCGCACCTCGTCGGCCACCACCGCGAAACCGCGCCCCTGGTCGCCGGCACGCGCCGCCTCGATGGCCGCGTTCAGGGCCAAAAGGTTCGTCTGGTCCGCGATGTCTTCGATGGTGCTGATGATGTCCCCGATCTGCTCCGAACTGGCCCCCAGTTCGTCCAGGGTCTTCGCGGCTGCCAGCACCCGCTGTTCGATGCGCTCCATCCCGGAGAGCGACGTGAGGACGATGTCGGTTCCCGTGGTGGCCGCCTCGCTGGCCTCGCTGGAGTTCTCGGCCGCATGGTGGCAGTTCCTGGCGATGCCGGTCGAGGTGGAGGACATCTCCTCGCTGGCCGTGGCGACCACTTCGGCCTGCGACGCGACTTCGCCGGCACTGAAGGCGATCCCCTCGGCGGTGAAGTTCATCTGCTCGGCCGCGGCCGAGATGCTCTTCGACGAACGGTCGATCTGCTCCAAAAGCCCCCTGAGTGAGTGCGCCATGTGGTGGATGCCCTGCACGATCTGCTCGACCTCGTCGGCCGGGGCCCGGCTCAGGAGGTCGCCGTTCACCGACCGGAAGTCGCCGGACGCAAATAGCTCCGTAAGCGCCAGGGCCTGTTGCAGCGGCTGCGTGACCCAGCGCCGCAACAGGACGACGAACAGAGCGCTCAACAACAGCACGATGAGCAGCGTGTCAACCAGCATGGTGCTGCGCAGCTGATGCGAGAGGAACGCTGTAGACGTTCCCATCACGACGGATACGACCAGCGCTTGGATTATGAGGAGCTTCAACCCTATTGAGTGCTTAGCGACGTGCTTCATTATCTGACCCCTGTTGAGGCGTTGGACTGAGGTCGGCTGTTAACGCTCTAATAAGAGCGACCGGCATAGCGTACCAATCAGCTACGGCCCCACTCCAAAACCGCATACTGTATACAGAACTCTTCCAAGTTTATATAATGCTTTTCGGCAGTTACCTCAGCACCTTTAGTTTTTTTGGAAAAAAATCCAGCCATGGCGTAACTGCGGGTCTTTGCGACATTCTTTCATTAGGGGAGAGGTCAACAGGGCTAGCTTACGGAACAGTTGGCGTTGGACTGAGCCCAAAAAAACCGTAGCAGGTAGACGGTATAACAAAACGGTTCTTCAGTTGAGCGGACAAGGTAGCTGCAGGTTTGAAAACGGCCGTTGGGCAGGAGAGGACGCTCGTCGAGCGCACGATAAAGACGAAGACGACAGCAACGAGGCTCACGCCGAACGCACAGCGGGAGATTTTCCAAGTCGTTCATGATAGTATGCGGCGCGATCCCGAGGCACTTTATCCGGCCAGTTCGATGAACTGCCGGGCGAGCAGCGGCCCGGTCGCCTGGTCTTCGTGCTTGAAGTAAACGAAGACGTCCCGCCAGGGTTGTGCCCGCACCCGCTGTACCCACTTTTCGAGGTCCGCCGCGCTGTAATCCTGCCGGCGCAGCCTCAGGTAGCCCCACTCGGCAGTGGCCACCAGCGGCACCTCGAGCCCCCCTTCCGCCTCAGCGCAGCAAAGCGCAGCACGATGCCTGCGCAAGAGCGCGAAGACCTCGTCGTCGAACCAGGAAGGGTGACGGAACTCGAAGGCCAGCCGGTACTGCTGCGGAGGAACCGCCTGGAAAAGGCCGCGCAGCAGGGGGAGGTCCTTGGCGAAGTCGGGCGGCAGCTGGAACAAGAGCGGCCCCAGGCGGCCTCGCAGCACGCCTGCCACCTCAAGCAGGTACGCTACCGAGTCATCGACGTCCCTGAGACGCTTCAGGTGGGTGATGCGCTGCGGCACCTTGAGGGTGAACAGGAAATCGGGAGGAACCTCGCTCGCCCACCCTTCCAGGAGGGAGGGTTGAGGCATGCGATGAAAGGTGTTGTTGATCTCCACCGTGTGGAAGCGCTCGCCGTAAAACCGGAGCATCTGTTGCGCCGGCAAGTCCGGCGGGTAAAAACTCCCCTTCCACTCGGGGTACGAATAACCGCTGGTGCCTACGTAAAGCTTCATGGCGGCTCCTGGCATTGCTTTTTCAGTATCATGACGCGGAAAGAACCGAAGTATCTCGACTAATCCCATAGTACCGCCGCCTGCGCGCGCAGACAAGCGTCGAAGAACAGGTAAACCGGCAGTCGGAATTATGACGACATCACCTAAAGTTAACCGTGGGAACTCCGATATATGAGTCAGAACACCAAAGCCGAACTGGCACCGTCCCGCCCCCGAGAGAGTAACCCCTTCCGCCACCGCCTTTTGCAAAGAGAACAGCCAGCCTCGGGTATAGGAACCGATCAGCGATCCGATATTTCGGTTTTCGAACAACTACGACATATGTGAGACGAGAATCAGTTATGGTCAAACTAACTGCGGTACGGCCGTTTCTCACTGCCCTGTTTTTGACAGTGGTGCTGGCCGCGTTCACCCCGGCGCAGGACTCTGTGGCAGCCGGGCACAAGGACCGACCGGTGGTGCTCGTGCTCAACTCGTACCACATCGGCTACGACTGGTCCGATGACGAACTGCACGGCGTGCAGGCTGTCCTGGAAAAATCGCCCCTGCATCCCACGGTCTTGGTCGAGTACCTCGACTCGAAGCGCTTTTCCGAAAAGGCGCACTTCGCCCGCCAAGCCGACCTGCTGGCGGTGAAGTTCCGCGGCAGACTGCAGCCGGACCTGGTTATCGCCATGGACAACGCGGCGCTCGAGTTTGCCACCAGATACCGCCCCGCAGTTTTCCCCGGCAAGAGCATCGTCTTTTGCGGCGTGAACGACTACACGCCCGCCCTGACCGCGGGCCAGAAAAACATCACCGGCATCGCAGAAAACCACGACTCGGTGGGCACCCTGGAGCTTGCCCTGCGCATGTTCCCCCAGACCAAAGAGGTGCTGGCGGTTCACGACTACACCGACACCGGCCTCGCCATGCGCCGCGAACTCCGCAAGGTGGCGGAACGCTTCCCGTCGGTGCGGATCGTATCCGCCAAGGAGATGCCGTTTAATGAGCTAACCGGGCAGTTGCGGCAGCTGCGGGAGGGTCAGCTGGTGATACTGCTCTCCTATGTGGCGGACAAAACGAGGCGAATTTTCACGCTGGCCGAAGTGGCCAAGCAGATCAGCACGGCGAGCCCAGTCCCGGTCTTCGCCTTGCATGCCTGCCAGCTGGGACAGGGCGTGGTAGGCGGCATCATGATGGACGGGAGGTCGCAGGGTGAGGCCGGTGCTCGACTCGCCGAAGCAATCCTGCGCGGCCAGAAGCCGGATAGCATCCCCGTATTCACCGACCGGATGTCAGCCCCCATGTTCGATTATCGGCAGTTGGAGCGGTTCTCCCTCGACCTGAAAAGACAACCGCTGCCGCCCGGCAGCACCGTCGTCAACAACCCGAAGGCCTTCTACCAGGTCGACAAGGCGCTGGTCTGGTTCACCCTGCTGCTGGTCGCCACCCTTACGACGGCACTGGCCGCAGTGATCATCAACGGGCGACGCCAACTGGCCATCAGGGCGCTCGAGGAGGCGAACCACGCCTACCGGAACCTCCTGGACAGCGTGGCCGACACCATCTACATCTTCGATTTCAACGGCCGGATCATCGAGGCCAACGCCGCTGCCGAGGTGAACACCGGGTATTCCCGCGGCGAGTTGACCGGGCACAACATCGCGGACCTGATCTCCCCGCGCCTGCTCACCCTGGTCCCCGAGCGCCTCAAGAACATCCTGAAAATGGGGTACGCGCTCTACGAGTCGGAGCACATTACCAAGGACGGCAGGAGTATCGCGGTGGAGGTCAACGCCAAGGTGGCCAAGTTCCGCGGCGAGCCTTGCGTCATCACCATCGCCAGGGACATATCGGCCCGCAAGCACACCGAACAGGAACTTCGCGTCCAGGCGGTAACGCTGGAGCAGGAGATGGCCGAGCGGCAACAGGTGGGCGAGCAACTGCGCCAGGAGCGCGACAACGTCCGCGCGCTCTTCGACGCGGCCCCGGTCGGGATGCTGCTGATCGACGAACAGGTCCGGATTGTCGACGCCAACTCCACTTTCAACCGGCTGGTCGAAAAGCCGGTCGGGCAGATCCTGGGTGCGCTGCCGGGCAGCGCACTGGGCTGCCAGCACGGCACCGGGGACTCCTGCGGCTCGGCTATAGAGTGTGCCTCGTGCCCGCTGCGCAGTAGCGTCGGCGCCGCCCTTACCAGACGTGTCGGCAGACTGGGGGTTGAGTTTCAGCACGTCTGGACCTCTGACCAAATCAGCAATCCACTGTGGCTGCGCTTCAGCGTAGAGCCGGTATCTTTCGACGGAAAGCGGCACGCGCTGGTGGCGATCGACGACGTATCCCAACAGCGCGTCATGGAGCGGCAGGTTCTGGCCGAAAAGGAGCGGCTCGCCGTGACGCTCGCTTCGCTGGGCGAAGGGGTCATCACCACCGACCCGCAGGGGACGATCACCCTCATGAACCAAGCGGCGGAGGAGCTGACCGGCTGGCGCACCGCGGACGCCCTGGGCAAGCCGCGGTCCCAGGTATTCCGGCTGGTACGCAAGTCGAACCGGCAGCCGGTTGCAGACCTCGAGTGCTGCGGCGAGAGCGGAGCAGTTCTGGAGGCCGTCGGGCACGTGCTCCTTTTGGGGCTCAACCGCGAGCTGCACATAACCGGCACCATCACCCCGATGCGCGACCAGGGACAGCAGAGCATCGGCCAGGTGCTGGTGTTCCGGGACATGACCGAAAAGCACGAGCTGGAAAACGAGCTGTTCCAGGCGAGGAAGCTCGAGTCGCTGGGCGTACTGGCTGGCGGCCTCGCGCACGACCTGAACAACCTCCTCACCGCCATCATCGGGAACATCTCCATAGCCGAGCTGAAGGCCAGAGGGAACGAGGAACTCCAGCCCTTCCTGTCGCGGGCGCTCAAGGCCTCGGAGCGCACCGGCGACCTGACGCAGCAGCTTCTGACCTTTGCCAAGGGTGGCGCCCCGGTCAAGAAGATCACCTCGCTGGAGAACATCGTGCGCGAGTCTGCCGAGTTTGCCCTGCGCGGGTCCAACATCCGCTGCGAATACCGGATTCCCGAACAGCTCTACTCGGTGGCCGTCGACGTGGGACAGATGAGCCAGGTGATCAACAACCTCGTCATAAACGCGAAGCAGGCGATGCCGGACGGCGGCATCCTGCACATCTCCCTGGAAAACCTGGACGACCACATGACCGGCAACCAGCCGCAACCGGGGCGCTACGTGAAGGTGACGGTGCAGGACCACGGCGTCGGCATACCGAGCGAGAACCTGGAGCGCATCTTCGACCCCTATTTCACCACCAAGAAGTCCGGCAACGGCCTCGGGCTCGCCTCGGTGCACGCCATCATCGCCAAACACGACGGCGTGTTGAAGGTCGATTCGACCGAGGGGGTGGGGACTACCTTCTGGTTCGCCATCCCGGCCTCGGAGAGCGATCCTGTGCAGGCGAAGCATATCGAGGAGACGGTGTTCAGGGACTCGGGCAGGGTTTTGGTGATGGACGACGACCCGACCATCATCGAGGCGCTGCGCGAAATGCTGCAGCTCATCGGGTACCAGGTGGTGACCTGCGACGACGGGCGCAAGGCGCTGTGGCTTTACCGCCAGGCGGCGAGCGAAGGGAGGCCGTTCAAACTGGTGCTGATGGATCTGACGGTTCCGGGAGGGTTGGGCGGAGAGGCGGCGACCAAGCAGCTGATCGAGGCGTACCCGGATGCGAAGGTTATCGTGGCGAGCGGCTACAGCGACTCATCGGTGATGGCCGACCACGCGGAGCACGGTTTCTGCGCGGCGCTCGCCAAGCCGTTCACCATAAGCGAAATCTCCGAGGTGCTGCGAAACCTCAGGGCGTAGCCGGGGAGGTGCAGAGTCCCGGCACGGGCCCGGTCGAGCGCCGTGGAGACTTGAGAGGCGCGGCCAGCATCCTGTCCCTAAAACTGGGGGGGAGTCAGCCTTAGAGAGTGAACGACCCGGGGGCCGACCGCCGTAATTCCGGCGACCAGTCCCCGGGCCTTTCGATCACTTTTTCCCCAGGTACCTGTTTTTCACGTTGAAGCCGACCATCCATTCCGCCTGCGAGCGCTTGGGCAGGACTTTCAAAAGCTGGGCGGTGATGGCATCGGCATCCTGCGAGGTCCCGGCCAGCTCGCGCGCCTTGCTGTCGAAGAGCCCCAGGTAGTCCCGCATCTCCCTCAAATCCTTCTTGCTCGAAAGCGGACCGTGCCCCGGGACGATCTGCTCCAGGTCCATGGCCAACAGGCGGTCCAGGGTCTGCACCCAACCCACCAGATCCCCGTCGGCCAGGAAAGGATGGAAGTCGGTGAAGAGGATGTCCCCGCTGAAGAGCAGCTTCTTGGCCGGCAGGTAGACCACCAGGCTTCCCGCGGTGTGGGACGGCGCGGTGCGGATCAGGCGTACCTCTTCGCCACCCAGGTCGATGCTGAGCTGGTCGCTGAAGGAGAGGGTCGGTAAGGCGATCTCGGTGCCGACCATGTCTTCCGGCTTCAGCCCGTAGTTGCCGATATGCTTCAGGATTCCCGCCCCCTGCTCGGCCAGGAGCTTCCGGTCGGCCTCATGGGAGATCACGGTGGCCCCAAGCTTTGCGAAGACGCAGTTGCCCAGTGCGTGATCCAGGTGGGTGTGGGTGTTGACGACGTACTTGATCGGCTTGTCCGTCACCTTTCTGATGTCGGCGAGGAAACGCTGACCCTCGCGGGCGGAGATGAGCGTATCCACCACCAAGACGCCGTCGCGTCCGACGACGATGCCGGCATTGGCGGCGAAACTGTGTGCCGGCGAGGCGTCCTTCACGCCGACATAGGCGTAGACGTTGTCGGCCAGCTTGGTAAGCTCGGCGGAAGCGGTCTGCACGAAGACCAGGGCCAAAAGCAGCGCGCCAATGGTAAAGCGACCTTTCATCGTTGTTCCTCCTTTATGGGCAGTGATGCAAAACATCAGGCGATGCGGCTCACCCGGCCCCGTTGGGCCAGGCGGCTCGCGGGATCACCTGCCAAAAACCTCTCCCAGCACCTGGTCCAGGATTCCGAGGCAGATGGCGATCTCGTCCAGGGTCACGTTGAGGGCGGGCATGAAGCGCAGGGTGTCGGGCCGGGCGGCGTTGATGATGAGCCCCTGTTCCCGCGCCTTTTCCACGATGGCATCCCCCTTGGCGTCGGAAAGGACCAGGGCGAGCAAGAGCCCCGCACCGCGCACCTCGCCCAGCCCGTACTTGAGCGAGAGCTGCTCCAGACCGTAGCGCAGGCTCTCCCCCATCTCGCGGGTATGCTCCAGGAATCCCGGCCTCAGAATCTCCTCAATGACAGCACAGCCGGCCGCCGCCATGAGCGGGTTGCCGTTATAGGTGCCCCCCTGGTCGCCCGGCTCGAAGCAGCAAACTTCCTCCTTGGCAAGCAGCGCCGCCAGCGGGACCCCCGCGCCGATTCCCTTGCCGAGCGTCATGATGTCCGGCTCGACCCTGGCCTGCTGGTAGGCGAAGAGCGACCCGGTGCGCCCCATGCCGGTCTGCACCTCGTCCAGGATCAGCAGGACCCCCTTCTCGCGGGTCAGCGCCCTGAGTCCCTGAAGGAACTCAGCAGTGGCCGGGACCACCCCGGCCTCCCCCTGGATCGGCTCCAGCATGACCGCCGCGGTCTCAGGTCCCATGGCGGCGGCCACCGCGTCCAGATCGTTCAAAGGGACCTTGACAAAGCCCGGCACCTTCGGCTCGAAGAGTTCCTGCCACTGCGGCTTGCCCGAGGCCGACATGGTGGCCAGGGTGCGGCCGTGGAAGCCGTTCACCATGGTGACGATCTGGTAGGCGCCGCCGCGGTGCACGCTCCCCCACTTGCGGGCCAGCTTGATGGCGCCCTCGTTGGCCTCCGCTCCGGAGTTGGCGAAAAAGACCCGGTTAAAGCAGCTGTGCGCGACCAGTTGGTTGGCGAGCCGCAGCGCCTGGTCGTTGTAGAAGGCGGGGCTCGGGCTGATCAGGCGCCCGGCCTGGTTGCTCAAGGCCTCGGCCACCACGCGCGGGCTGTGCCCGAGGCAGTTGACCGCCCAGCCCTGGATGAAGTCCAGGTACCTTTTACCTGCGTGATCGGTCAGCCATGAGCCGCTCCCGTACACCATGACAACGGGGGGGCGCTGGGTTATGGTCATCAAGGCCTCGTAGGCCGATTCTTCAATCAAGGTGCCATCTCCTCCTGTGCAGATTCGCTTAGCTGTGGGTTGCGTGGGAATAATGAGAAAAATATCGGACAATGCTGCCCCCGCTGCCGTTAAATGTCAAGTTACGAATACCGATATCTTGCAACAGCACCCGCTGAACCATCCGTTCATGGGGAAAAGCGGATACAACGTGGAACTCCGCCCCAACTGTTACCGTGCGATCAGGCCCCGATTGTGGTACAAGGTTGCCTGCAGTTTAACCGCCCGCAACGGACGTGACGATCATGGCGAGCGCCCTTTACAACCTCACCCGTGCTTCCCGGGCCAGGCAACTGGCCCTGCCGGCTATACCGGTCCTGCTCATTGCCGGCTGCGGCGCGCTGGCTCTGCAGCCCGAACTGCGCCTGGCCGTGCCGATGCTGACCGGCGTGACGGCGCTGATGGCACTGCTTTTGGCGTTGGCCCTTTTTTGCGGGGAACGCATCCCGAATCCCTGGTCGCCCCGGGTCATCCTGGCCGTCGCGCTCCTGTTGCGGCTCATGTTCCTGTGCGCCCCGCCGCAACTATCGGACGACATCTACCGCTACCTCTGGGACGGCAGCAACCTCTTGCGCGGCGTCAACCCTTACGCCGCCGCACCCGCGCTACTGACGCCGCCACCCGCCCTGAGAACCGTGCACGCGCTCATCAACCACCCGGACTACGTCACCATCTACCCGCCCATGGCGCAGCTGATCTTTGCCGGGGGGGCCGCGCTCGGTGGCTCCGTCACCGGCCTCAAGGCCTTCCTGGTGCTTTTCGACCTCGGCCTGTGCGCGCTTTTGATCCTCCTGCTGCAGAGGCTCCAGCTGCCGGTGTGGCTTGCCCTCCTCTACGCCTGGAACCCGCTACCGGTCCTCGAGATTGCCGGATCGGGGCACGTCGACGGCGCCGGCCTCACCCTGCTCATGGCCACTTTTTACCTGATCCTGGACGAGCGCGACGAAGCGCAGCCCGGACCGGGACGCTGGTCCGCCTTCCTCGCCGGGGCGCTCTTTGCCTGCGCCTGCCTGGTGAAGCTATTTCCGCTGGTCCTGGCACCGGTACTCTTCCTGCTGACCCCGGCGTCGCGTCGCATCCCTTTTGGAGCCGGCTTCCTCGCCGCCCTGGCGGCACTGCTGGTCGCCTTTCTGCCGCAGCTTGCCAACATCACCCAAAGCCTCGACGCCTACGCCCGGAACTGGGAATTCGCCGGGTTCGCCTTTAACACGCTGCGCACCTTCACCGGCTCAGGGAGCGTCGCCCGGCTGATCCTGTCCTCTGGTTTTGCTCTGCTGGTCGCTGGAATTACCGTTCGACTGGCCCTCGACCTCAGGGGGAACCGCACACCGGCCGAGCGGGGGCACCTGGCCATTACCGCCTCGTATCGGATCGCCCTGGCGCTCTTGCTGCTCACCCCTACCCTGCAGCCGTGGTACGCCCTCTTCCTGGCGGCGTTCCTCCCGTTCTGTGCCGGCCCGGCGGGGCTTGTGCTCTGCTGGGTGGTCTTTCTTACCTATCAGGTGCAGATACCGTATTTCATCAGGGGAGCATGGATCGAGAGCGGCGCGGTGACAGCGGCGGTGTTCCTGGCACCCCTAGCCGCGTACCTTGTCGGGAAGCTGTTGGGGCGGACCGGATCAGCCCGCCCGGCGTGAGCTGAGCGACTCGCCGATGTCCTTCATGAGCACAAGGGCGAATCCGAAGGGAAACAAGAGGAACAGGGGGACGGCCAGCCAGGTCTCCCGCTGCCAGGCGAAGAGGACCGGCAGCAGGCAGTAGAGGAACAGCAGTCCGTTCATGAAGATGTAGGAGAGGTTTTTCTGGTGATAGAGAAACGCCAAGCCGGGAATCCGCTCGCGCCCCAGCACACCGAATTTCGGAGTCCGCTCGAACTCCCCGCCCGCCCGGAACATCCCCTTAACGACCGATAGCGAAATACTGGGCGCCAGCCCGATGGTGAGCGCCGGCAAGAGCAGCACGTGGCGCAGTTTTCCGCTACCGCTACGCACGTTGTAGAGCAGGAAATAGCCCATGATCGCGCCGCTGGTCGCGAGGAAGAGCGGCAAGTCGACCCGCAGCACCTGGTGCAGCCCGATCCCTACGCGCCAGGTGACGGCCGGGTACAGGGTGAGCATGACCAAGAGGCCGAGCAGCCAGTAGAGGTTCGCCATCAGGTGGGCCAGCGCCTCCAGTTTGACGGCCAGCGGCAGGCGCTCGCGCAGCAGCCGGGGCAGGATCTTGCGGGCGGTCTGGATCGACCCTTTGGCCCAGCGCTGCTGCTGGCTGCGCAGCGCCGCCATGGTGACCGGAAGTTCGGAGGGCACCTGGCACTCCTCGCGATAGACGAAACGCCAGCCGGCCAGTTGGGCGCGGTAGCTCAGGTCCAGGTCCTCCGTCACGGTGTCGGACTGCCAGCCTCCGGCCGACTCGATGGCGCCCCTGCGCCAGACCCCGGCGGTGCCGTTGAAGTTGAAGAAGAGCCCCTCCTGGTAGCGCACCCGGTGCTCGATGCTGAAGTGAGGACCAAGCAGCAGGGCCTGGATGCCGGTGAACCAGGAGTGGTCGGCGTTACAGAAGGTCCAGCGGGTCTGCACCATGCCGACGCCCGGGTCGCGGAACCAGAGGATGGTGTTGCGCAGGAAGTCGGCAGGGGGGATAAAGTCGGCGTCGAACACTGCCACGAATTCGCCTTGTGCAACGGTAAGCCCGTGGGCCAGAGCGCCCGCCTTGTAGCCGTCGCGGCTGGTCCTGCGCACCACGCCGATGGACACGCCCCGCTCGCGCCACCAGGCGGCCCGCTCGTCCACCAGTTCGCAGGTGTCGTCGGTCGAGTCGTCCAGCACCTGGATTTCCAGCCGGTGCGCCGGCCAGTCCAGCGCCGCCGCGGCATCCAGCAGGCGTCGGGCGACGAAGCGCTCGTTGTAGAGCGGCAACTGCACGGTAACCAAGGGATGTGATTCGGGATCTGCATAGGGGGCGGGTGCCGGGGTGCCGGTGCGGCGGGCGCCCTTGGACAGGAACAGGCAGCGGATCAGCCAGAGCCGGTGCAGCCCATAGAAGCTGAGGCCGATGAGCGCGGCGAAGTGGACTGCGGTGAGAATGGGGACAACAACGGACATGCTCTTAGGTTCCTTCCTACAGCTAAACTCCCTCCCCCCTGGCGGGGGAGGGTCGGGGTGAGGGGGAAGGCGCCGGCTGCGACATCTCGGCCCGGGCGGCTTCACCCACCCCCCGGCCCCCTCCCGTCAAGGGAGGGGGAGGGATCGGACCAGCCGAATGGGGAGCAACCAAGGCCCGGGCAACGCGGTAAACCTCCCCCACTCGCTACGGTTCCTCCGGCTCGGGGCAGTCGCAGGGTACACCGAGCGGCTTCTCCTCGAAAAGGTAGCGCGCCGGCCGCCACGCCTTGAGGGACGCGGCGCCGCCGACGGCACCGGCCACGTCCTCACCCGCCACCAGCCAGAACTTCTTGCTCCAGTTGTGCCAGACGCCGGCCAGTTCCAACTTGCCGCTCGGGTCGCTCGTTCCCTTGGCCACGATCTGCGCACCTGCCGGAGTTTCCACTACTCGCACCAGGGCGTACCTTGCGCGTGGCTGCAAACCGGCTGCCGTGAGGGTGAAGGCGCCATTCGCCTCGCGATAGACCAGCTTGCCGCTACCGCCCCCCTTGACGATATGCCAGGTCGCCGGGTCCTTGGCGAAGAGCAGCAGCTTCTTCTTGCCGCTCCCCCCTGCCGGCTGGGCATTTTTGTCCGGTGCAGCCCACGCCTGAGTCGGCAGGGCCAGCACCGGCCCGGCCAGCGCCAGCAGGACAGCAACCCGGCATATTCCTAGGGTAATTTTCCGTACGCTTTGCGGCATCACGGCGGCTACTGATCCCGCTTTTCCCAGGCGGCCCAGCTCCCCTTGTAGTTGCGTGCCTCAGGCAGCCCGGCCAGTTGATGCACGGTCCAGGCGTAGGCCGAGCGCACCCCGCCCAGGCAGTAGTAGACCACCGGCTTGCCGGTATCCACCCCGTGCTTGGCCAAAAGCTTCCTCAGCTCAGCGGCGGAAAGCGGGTGACGGTCCTTGCCGGTGTAGAAATCCTCCCAAGGGATATGGACCGCACCGGGGATCCGCCCCTTGAACCACTCGAAGGTGGAGCGGACGTCGACCAGGGTGTAGTTCCCCTTGCCCATCCGGATCTCCTCAGTCCCCACGATGTACTGCGGTTTCAGGTTGACCTGGTAGTGCGCCTTTTTCGCCGCGGACCGCTCCGTGCCCTTCACCAGCGGAAAACTGCGGCCGTTCCAGGCCTGGATGCCGCCGTTCAAAAGGCGGATGGGACCCTTGTGGCCGAGCCAGGACAAAAGCCAGGCATCGTATCCTTCGCTCCCCCAGCTCTTGTCCGCATCGCCGTACACCACGAGCGGCGTCCTCTCGTCGATCCCCAGCCCGGCCAGGGCCTGCGCCAGTTCCTGCGGGGCTAACGAGCTGTACTTCACCCCTTTGGCGTCGGTGCGGGTATAGGTCTCCCAGTAAAAGGGGATGGCACCCGGCAGGTGACCGGCTTCCCACTCGGCTCTGGGACGAGCGTCCAGAATGACCCACTTCCCCAGCGCCCCCTTGAGGGCCGCCGCATCTATCGGCGCCAGATCCGCCGCCTGGCTCGACACGGCAGCGCTCATAAGCAAAACGGCCGCCAGCACGAAACGGGTGGCGCTCCGGTGCACGCGGGTAAGGGTCAGGCCCGCGGTGACTCTGTTCTTGAATCTCTGCATTGTTATCTCCTGTTCAGTACACTACTTTTCGGTGTCGAGGTACGCGCGCCGGCGGGGTATAGACCGCAGGAGACGGCCCCGCCAGCAGTTCGCGGCTGATGACCCACAAGATCGTACTGCCCGCCAGGACTGTCCCGGAAAGGGTCCGGCTGATCTTGGAGGTCCCGGCAGTGCGTTTGTGATAGGGGACCCTGATCTCCCGGACCCGCATGCCGCAAGCGACTGCCCGCAGCTGCATTTCAACCGTCCACCCGAAGGCCTGATCGGCCACCTCCAGCCGCTCAAGGGCCTGCCAGCCAATCACCCGCATCGGTCCCAGATCGTGAAAGCGGTAGCCCCAAAAGAGTCGGATCAGCCCGGTCGCCAGCCAGTGCCCGAAGCGCTGCTGGAAGCTGAGTGCAGCCGTCACCACCGGAATGCGCCAGCCGAGCACCAGATCCTCTTCTCCGGCCGCAACCGGCGCGATCAGGTCCGGCAGACACGAGAGTTCGTCGGAGCCGTCGGCATCGACAAAGGCGACCAGGTCCGGCGGGTCGTCCCGCAGCGCGGCAAGCCCGGCAAGGCAGGCCCTGCCGTACCCGGGGACCGGTTCGCGCACCACCTGCGCGCCGTAGCCGGCCGCCAGTTGCGCGGTCGCATCGGTCGACCCGTTGTCGACGACCACCACCCGGGTGATCTCGGGCGGGACTTTGGCGAGGACTCCCGGCAGGGAGAGCTCCTCGTTGCGGGCCGGGATGATCAGCGCGATGTCGAGCCGGCGCGCCGTCACTCGGGCACCGCCTCGATGGTCTGCGTCCCCTTGAGCCGGCGATAGCCCGCCGGGAGCAGCGAAACCAGCACCACCAGGCCGATCCCGACGAGCGCGGTCGAAGAGACGGTCCCCCGGATCAGCCCCAGGAGCGAGCTGGAGAAGACGATGAAGGCGATGCAGGCCGGCAGCATGCAGAGAAAGGTCGCCACCAGGTAGTGCAGGAAAGGGACCCGGGTCAGCCCGAAGGCGTAGTTCAAAAGGTTAAAGGGGAACGCCGGGATCAACCGGGTGAAGGCGACCACCTTCCAGCCGTGCTGCTCCACCTCGCTATCGAGCTTTTCCCAGCGTGGGCCGCTCAGCTTCGCCGCCACCCAATCGCGGGCCAGGTAGCGCGCCACCAGGAAGGCCAGCGAGGCGCCGATGGTCGCCCCGGTGATGGCATAGACCACTCCCCACACCGGTCCGAACAGGACGCCGCCGGCAACCGTTAAGGGCAACCCGGGCAGGAACAGTACCGGCGCAAGGGCGTAGGCCAGTACGTAGATGGCCGGTGCCAGCGCCCCGTAGGCGCCGATCAGGGTGCGCAATCTTTCCTGTTCGAGGTACTGGCCGGCCCCCGAGAGCTGCACGCCAGCCACAGCGGCAGCCACAAATACCAGGAGGACGAGCGGCTTCCAGGCGTGCTGCTTCTTTTCGACCCGTTCCGGGTCCGCGGTTCGTTCACGTGTCATGGAAAAGCCTCCCTTGCGTTGAAACTCCATCTTCAGGCGCAGCCGGTTCAGATAGGTAAGCGGGGCTCTCGCCCCCCTTCGTTTGCCGGCCAGCGTCTTTTCGGGCGCGAAAAGCAGGTCAACCAGGTGACTGGTCGGCATGCGGCTCCCCAACGCCTGCGTGCACCCGGCGCAGTAGGTCACCACCCGCCGGCCGGCGGCCTCCTCTTTGCGCAGCTCGCCCCAGGACGCCGCCAGTTCAGGGTTCAGCAGGTTGACCGCCCCACCCATGCCGCAGCAAACCGTTGTGGCACCCGTATGGGGCATCTCCTCCACGGTCATCCCCTGGCGCGCAAGCAGGGTGCGTACCGCCTGGTGCACCGGTCCGGCAGAGCGGATCACGCAGGGATCGTGGACCGTAACGGTCCCGGAGGCCGGCCCGGGCACAAGTCCCGATTCCGCCAGGGCCTCCCACACCGTCCTCACCTTAAGCCCTTGTCCGAGTTTCTGGAACATCACCTGGCAGTTGGGACAGGCAACCAGCACCTCCCGAACGCCCGACTGCACCAGCCAGTCGTTTATCTGCGCGAACATCACCTCGGCATAGTCGGCGCGACCCAGGCTGTACGACGGCTTCATGCAGCAGTCGAACACGATCCCCAGGGACGGGTCACTCTTTTTGAGCTGGTCGTAGATCTGGTGCACCCCCGCGGGCCGGGTGCCGGAGAGGGAGCAGCCAGGGAAGAAGATGGTGCTGCATCCCTCGGGGAGCCGGTACAGGGTGAAGCGGCGCGAGGTCCCCAGTTGTTCGTACTTCCGCAAGGGGGAGTGCTGCGGGTAGTCGCCGGCGCCACGCTCCACCGCCTCGCGACGCAGCTCCAGGAAAAACGCTTCCAGCTCGAGCCCCTTGGGGCAGACCGAGGAGCAGAGGCCGCACAGGCTGCATTCGAAGGCCCTGGCGATTGAGGCGGTGGCGGAGGGGTCGCAGGTTTCGGCAATTTCCCGCGGCGTCCCGTGTTTTCTCAAAAAGGCACACCCTTGCACGCAGATGCCGCAATTGGTGCAACCCGTGCGCAGCGCCGTTATCCTGGTTTGGAGGCCCGCGTGCACCCCGTTTGCTTTTGTCGACTTCATGGCACTGTCCTTTGCAAAAAACTTTGCCCGATCAGACCGATCAGACCGATCGGGTTACGGCGCTTTGAAATATGCCGCCACAGAGTAGGTGGCACCGGCTGCGGTGTTCTGCCCGTAGAGAGCCGGCACGTAGGAGACCTCGATTCCCCAATTGGGCGCCGCCTTGTAGCCGACGGTCAGATCGAGCTTGCCCAGGTCGAAGTTGTTGGTGGCGGTCGGATTGCCGCTGCCGTCGAATTTCTTGCCGTTATCCACGCTCGTGGTGCCGTCCAGCTTGGCCCTGGTGTAGAAGCTCTTGCTGAGATCGACGCCCAACTCGACCAGGTAGCGGATCTCGTCGGACGGATCCTGATCGCGCCAGCGATAGCCGACTTCCACGTTGCCGTAGCCCGGGATGAACGGGTACAGCGACCGACCGTAGAGGAACTTCAATTCGACGTCGACCTGGTCGTTGCCCAAGGGAAGCGGATCGTTCTTGCTGTAGGTCCCGGGGATCTTCACGATGAGCTGACTGGACACGATGCCGAGATCGGAGTCGTGCAGCTTGTAGCGCAGGCCGAGGTCAACGTCGCCCAGGCCATGCCCCTTGGCGACGGTCGAATTATCCTCGTTTTCCAGCCACTTGTAGGTGAGCGAGTTGATGGCGGTCAGGTTGTCGGTGAGTCCGAATTCGAGGTAGTTGGTGATGTTGTTGTCCGTGAAGCTGCCATCGTTTGCCGTCTCGTGGCGTCCGCCGCCCGGGCTGAAGGTCTGGTGGGCGTAATAGTAGTTGTAGGAAATCTTTTCGTAATAGCCGTTCTTGGGGGCGGTCCAGGCGCCGGCGAAGCTTGCCGTAGCCGTCGCGCCGACCAACAGGAACGCGAGCAGTGATCGCTTAAGTAGGTTTTTCATGCAGTCCCATCCTTCATTAAATGGGCAAGGCGCCGGTACCCCGGCGCCTCGCGATTTGTCACAGCCGTCGCAAGGACAGCTCGTGGTTATTGGTGGTTAAAGGCCACCGGTGGCGAAGGGCCGCCCGGAGGGGTCCTGACGCCAGCCGTCGGTGCTTCCCGGAATGAGGGGATCGTGCAGGTAGCTGGCATCCTGGGTATAGGTGGTGCTCCACCCGGACCAGCCGTCCGAGTAGTTGCGGATATTGGTATAGCCCATGAGATAGGCGTAGAAGAAGGCAAGGCTCGAACGGTAGCCGCCACCGCAGTAGAAGATCGCCTCCTTGTCCAGCTTGGTCGGATCTAGCGTCGATTTGATGCCCTGGCCACTCCAGAGCGTCTTCACCTCCTCGTAGCTGCGCAGCGTGCCGTCGCCGTCGCGGTAGATGAGCGAGCTGTCGTCGGCGTTGTAGGCCCAGATCGCCCCCGGGATGCGCCCCTTGTTCACCAGGTAGCCGTAGCCGCTGATGAGCCCCGCGTACTCGCTGCCCGAGCGGACATCGACCAGTTGGGTGGTTGCGGTGGAGGTGTAGTTGGCCGCGACGTAGGCGGTGTCCGCCAGGTACGAGGCGTTCACGGTGCCGGTGTAGGTGGTCGCCGTCGGAAGGTTCACCGTGGTCTCCACGGGGTAGCCGTTGGCTTTCCACTGCGTCATGTCACCGTTCATGAAGCGCACGTCGGTGACCCCGGCATATTTCAGGATCCACCAGAGGCGCGCGGCAAAGATGCTGCTGTCGCTGTACACAACGACGGTGGTGTCCGGGGTGATCCCCATGCTGCCCACCGCCGCCTTCAGCTGGGCGTCGGGGAGCAGGAACCAGCGTGGGAAGCCGTCTTCGTAGATGTCGGAGTTGGAGTGGATGGCGCCCGGAATGTGGCCAACTTGATAGGCGTTGTCGGCCCAGCCCTGGTTCATGTCGTCGAAGCTGCCCCACTGGGTTTCGAAGATCAGGTATTTGTGGCTTCTGTCATAGCCGTACTGCGGCGGAGCGGCGCTGGTGCTGCCGGGCGCATGGTAGTCGATCAGGCTCTTCACCCAGCCCGGGTAGACCGCGGTGGCGTAGTTGGGTGCCTTCTCCATCGGGTACGAGGTGTTGTCCGCCCAGTCCCAGATGGAGGCGTCGTAGTTGGAGCAGCGGCTGTAGCCCATCAGGCGGAGCAGGAAATAGACATAGCCGCTGCGGATGCCCGCGGTGCAGTTTGCGGTGACTTCCTTGTCTGGGGTGATGCCACGCGACTCCAGCATCGTCTTGAGCGTCTGGTAGCTGACGGTGGTCTTGTCGGTGTTGAAGAACCAGGCGTAGGGGATGTTGACCGCCTTGGGGATGTGCCCGCCGCGGGTTTCGCCGTAAAGCTGCCACCCCAGGTATTCCTCGTCGGTCCTCGTGTCGATGACTGCAAAATCCTGGTCGAGGAGACGGGTGGCGATGTGGCCGGAATCCGCCTTGGCCGAGCTTTTCAGCTGCGGGGTGAAGGTCGCTGCCGGCAGGGTGACCGCGCTGGTCTGGACCTGACGGTTATCGGCCGTCCACTTGTCCCAGCCACCGTTGAGCATGTGGACATCGGTGCAACCCAGGTATTCGAACATCCAGAAGAGCCTGCCACCTGAGCCCCAGGATGCTGCGGTGTCGTCGTAGATGACGATTTTACGGTCCTGGGCGATGCCCGCCGCACCCAGCTGGGTGGCGATGAGCGCGGTTTGTTTGAGCCCGCTCCCCTTGGTCCAGAACGCGCTGTGCTGCAGGTTGACAGCGCCGGAGATGTGGCCGGCGGCATAGGCCGCTGCAGACCGGGAATCTATGATGATCAGGTTCTTGCCCAGGCTCGCCTGAACGGAATCTGCTGAAACAAGCAGGTCCCCATTGGGGTATTGCGTGGAAGCCGCCACCAGGCTAGCCGTTTGCGGCTGTCCCTTTTCCGTGACTGTGCTGCCGCACCCAGCCAACACCCAGACACCGAGTGTCAGTAGGGTCATAACAAATCTTGCCATTACACCTTTCATAAATACTGCTCCTTTCAGTCAGATAGGTTCCCCACGCGGGAACCAAGTTTCACCCGTATACGGCGGCTGTCTCTCGACGTCGTGAAACATCGCATTGCCCGTATTTCCTCAGTGATTGGGCGGGAAACTTTAACAAATACTCTGAATGAAAGTCCAATAGATATAATCTATGAATACGATAAAACCAATCGCTTTACTGAATATCAATTTTCAAAGAGCAAACCGGCGCGTCTATGACTGCCGTCTGTCGTGCCGGCCAGTAGCTATTTGCGGCTGCGATCGGTAAAAAAAAGAAGCCGGATCAGTCGCGGAGTGAGGTTGCCTCCGACGTCCAGATCCGGCCTCCAGTTTTTCTGGTCAGCCACTGTCTTTAGGTCACAAAGATTACTGATTTATTGGGACCACTTTGTCTGCGGGTCCCGTTTTTGTCGATGCAAAGGTCTGGGCAGCCGCTCCCGATCGAAGCAGCGGTCTATCTGACCGTGCGACGGTCTTGCTGCCGCCTATCCGGTGAGCCTGCCACCCAGGTCGTTGTCCTTTTTTAGCACGGCATCGAACCATCGGAACGCGCTGTCATAGCGGAGGTCGTGTTCGCCGTCGAAAAGGTCGAAGAAGAACTGCTGAGCACCGCTTTGTTCCAGCGCCAGGGCCAGCTTCCAGCTGTGAGAATAATGCACCACCTGGTCGAACCTGCCGTGGTGCAGCGAAAGGTTCACCCGCGATAGCGCCTCGATCCGAAAGATCGGCGAGCGCTCGCGGTATTCCCGGTCTGCTGCCGGCGAGGAGCCGGGAGCCCCACCGCAGCAGGCAGCGATGTTGTCGGAATAGTCGGGATTCTGCTCGTACCAGGCCGCCAGGTCGGTGATCGGCACCCAAGAGCTGACCCCGCTCCAAAGCTCAGGCGTGCTGGCCGCGACCATGAGCGACATGTGCCCGCCACCGCTACCGCCCAGTAGAAACAGCGACTGGCGGTCGATCGGATAGCGCCCGGCAACCAGTTCCACGGCATCGAGAACATCCTGGATAGCGACCGGCGATCCGCCGGCCTGGCAGGCACGCGGGTTGCCCGCCAGGTTGGGGCCCCGAAACTCCGGCAGCAAGAGAGCCCAGCCCCGCTCCCGACACAACGGCAGCATCCCCTCGACCTGGTTGTGTCGGTCGAAGCTCCAGGTATGCAGTCCCACGACCAGCGGCACCGGCGCGGTACCGCCCGGATGGTAAAAAAGCACCGGTTCCGGCGAGCCATCTCGGGAAGAGTGGCAGACGATTTGTTCCATTTCTTTTACTCGCACTGTCGACTCCACGTTCTTTTCAACGCTCTCCACGGCGACCTCCCCTGACGGTCAAAGGACCGTGGCGGCGATCAGGGCGGCCTTTGTTAGATCGCAGCTCCATCTCGCACCAGCCCGTGCTCCAACTCTTCGGTTATGTCGTTCCACTTCTGCAGCCAGGCCATATATGCCGCGGCGTCGAAGGGGCGCGGTGCAGCCGGCGCCAGTCCTTGGGCGACCAGGCGGGCCAGCTTGCGGTACACGCTGCTGAGATGCGACTGGGGCGCGGATTCCAGCACCGACTGGTTAACGTACTCTCCCGCCGAAATCATGAGGGACCGGGGAATCGACACCAGGGGCGACGTTCCGGTCTGGCGCATGAAATCGTCCACCAACGACTCGAAGAACGGTCCCGAGATGTTGTTGGCGACGATGCCGCCGAACTGCGTGGCCGAGGTTTCATCGCCCATAACACCGAGGTACTCGTTCAAGGTGGTGAGAGCGGCAAAGTCGGCCGAGGCGACCAGAAAAAGACGGGTGGCCTCGCCGTCGTTGCGCAAAAACTGCATCACGTATTCAGGTTCTCCGGCGAAATCGTGCACCACGAAGTCCGGCTTAAAACTCGCTATCAGCTCCATGCGGCACACCTGGGCGAACTCCGGCAATCTCTCCGCCTCATCGTCTACTCCGCACTCGATGCACAGGACTCCCTGGAACCCGAGGGCACAATGCGCCTTGGCGTCCTGGCAGGCATGATGATCGGCTCTGCCACATGCCGGCTCAAGCGGCGTGATGCCGCGCAGTAGCCCGGTGGAAAGCCGACGCCGGTCGTATCCCAAGTGGGCGACTCGGTAGCCCTGTTCGGCCAAGGCTGCACTCAGATTGACTGCAGTCGTGGAGACTCCGGTACCGCTCTTGCCTGTTACTACCAGATGCTCCGTTACCATGATTTCCCCTTGCAACCGTATCCCTTCCTGCGTCGAGCGGCACCACGACAGGTCAGCCTTTCTCATCTGTTTCAGGTGCCGGGACCAAAGGTACACCGATATTTTTTGCCAACCGCACCAAGCAGGCCGGCACCCGGGCAGTCTACGCTAATTCGTCAGCTTGAGCAATCTAGGCTCTGGCGCCGCTTTCCTCGCTCATTCCTTTGACGCAGGAAAGGCAATTTCTCAAGGCGCAAATCCCGCAATTGTGGGCCTGGAACACCGGGATGTTTCGCGATTGGGCCGCGTCCATCACCTGCAGGCGCGCTTGGTGCGACACCTTCCCGGTGAAGAGCACGACTGCCTCGCTATAACCGAGTTTGGCTTGCAGGTCCACCTCGGACCGGTTGAAGATGCGCAGCTCGACACCAAGCTTCGCCGCTTCTTTCCGATAATGGTTCTGCAGCCTGTCCATTCCGCCAACCAGTGCTATGCGCATGGCGCCCTCCTTAGCCGTTGCCGTACCGGCCCCGGCCGTTCAGCCTTCCGCCGACCTCGACTGCAGCTGCCTCTCGTCCGTCGATCCGGCTCAACGATTCAAATGCCACTTCCGTCGAACTGCTCGCTCTTACTCAGCCTGAACTTCTCATTTCTTTCGATCTGGATGATCCTGCCATCCTGGACCACCAGGGTCACCGTCCCAAAGCGAATGGAACGCAACGCCTCCCACAGTGCACGCTCCGCCTCACCGCTCAGCTTCCCCCCCACATGGTTACTGGTTTCCGCCATAAAGCACCTCAGAGTTTCATAGTATCCAGGATGTCAAAAAACTTGATGAGGGCTCGCCTGAAGCCCCGGCACGACACGAACAACAGTGCTGCGATACAGCTTCGGTCACTGCCTCAAGGTATATTTTATTTAGTCCATAGATTTAGTAGTCTAAAAGGTTAAAAAAAAGCAGCTGCGGCTAGATGCAGAAATTCAAAACTCCCTTTTGCTCTTCCTCAGCCTTGTCGACCTTGTCCAGCACGTCGGCCAGCGTGGTACCGTCCAGGATCTTGGCCATGGCGTCGCGCACGTCCTTCATGACGAAGCGGATGCCGCAGGTGAACTCGTTGCCACACTCGGTGCACTTGGCGTACGACGTTTCACTGACGCAGGGAACCGGCGCAAGCGGACCTTCCATGATGCGAATGGCCTGGCCGAAGGTGATGGTTTTCGGGTGGCGCGCAAGATAGTAGCCGCCCCCTTTCCCTTTCTTGCTCTGCAGGATGCCATTATTTTTCAGGGCGAGCAGGATCGCCTCGAGGAATTTCTTCGGGATATTCTCTGCCTGGGCCAGGTCAGCGATCAGGATGGGACCCTGGTCGTACTGACGGGCGAGGTAGAGGAGGGCTTTCAGGCCGTATTTTGTCTTCTTTGACAACATATATCTATCCCATCAATTAAGTAGATTACTTTTTATCCGTTCCGGCCGCGTTTGTCAACTTTTTTTATGGCAGGGCCAATCCCCACTCTTCGAGTTGTCGCACGCGGCACAACAGAAAAGGACTCAGCCTGCCAGACCAAGTCCTTTTGATTTATTCGGCAAGCCAAGCAGCACCTTGCAAAGGATCTTACTGCCCGGCGAGGTGCAGCATGCTGTCTGCGCGATAGAGCGCGGCGTCCGCCGAGGAGACCGAGTTCGGATACCTGCTGAGGAAGTCGGAGAACAGTTCCAGCGCTTTTTGGTAGTCGCCGCTCAGATACGCCTGCTTGGCCAACCGATAGCTCTCAGACTCTCCGGCAGAGGGCAACTGCACCGGTGCCCGCTCCGGCTTGGCAACTGCTGGCACGCTGTGTTCCACGGGGGCAATTTCAGGCAGGGCGGTCTGTGCCGGCGCCTTCTCCACCTTTGCCGGGACGGCTGCGCCCTTGTGACGGACCACGACCCGTTTCCCCCGTTTTTTGGCGGCGCCTTTTTTCTCCGCCACCGGCGCCGACTGTTCGGCCACCGCCGGAGCCTTTTCGGCTACTTCCGTGGCCTGCCCGGCGGGAACCGGAACCAGAAGTTTTTTACCGCTGTAGATCAGATCGGGGTTCTTGATGGTGTTGAAGGGAAGCACCTGGGGATACCAGCTTCCTCTGCCGAGATATTTTCGGGAGAGACCGCTGAGCGTATCGCCGCGCTTGATGGTGATTTTCCTGCACAGGACCCCCTCTTCGGGAGAGGCAGGCGCCGGCCCACCTTCGGCAGTCTTAGGCGTGTAGAGGAAGAATTCCTCGCCACTGGAAAGGGCCGGAGCCAGGAGTGTTCCCAGCAGGCAGGGGAGTGTCAGGAGTGTCGCCTTATTCATGCTAGTACCTGTTTCCGAGTTGATCCTGGTAATTTAGCAAGTTCTTCATCTGCATGCTGGTGCCGACCGCAATTCCCGGTTTGACCCGGTAGGAGACCTTGATGTTGCGCTGCTCACCTGCTCCCAATTCCTCGAAGCGCCAGGTGTAGATGCCGTTGGCGGACTT
>Ga0208789_1000505_pt1 | contig 35968 bp, 29 predicted proteins | sample Methanotroph_Enr_FD_187368 | JGI IMG/M metagenome (GOLD analysis project Ga0208789, IMG submission 187368) | Enriched soil microbial communities from Old Woman Creek wetland in Ohio, USA - Methanotroph_Enrichment_5 (SPAdes) (version 2) | ecosystem: Environmental > Terrestrial > Soil > Wetlands...
AACGGGACAATCGGTACTGGTGAGGTTGCCGGTGATAAAGATGGCAACGGGACAATCGGCAACAGCGAAACTGCCGGTGATATTAACGGAGATGGTACTATCGGTACTGGAGAAACATCCGGTGATAAAGATGGGAACGGCACGATTGGTACTGGTGAAATTGCCGGTGACAAAGATGGGAACGGTACAATTACTTCCCCTGAAGTTGCTGGCGATACCAATGGAGACGGACAAATCAATAATGGTGAAGTCCCAGGTGATACGACGAAAAACAACCAGGCAATTACCTTTGGTGTACTAGTAAATAAAACCTTCGGTGATTCCAACTTTAACCTGACTGCGATTGCCAGTTCCGGATTGCCAGTTTCCTACACCAGCAGTAACGAGTCCGTGGCAACTATTTCAGGTCACACGGTAACCATTGTTGGGGCAGGGACAATAACCATTACAGCAAGCCAGGGTGGCAATGAAAACTTTAATGCTGCAACCAATGTACAACAGATACTGACCGTGAACAAGGCTGATCAGTCGATTACTTTCTCTGCTTTGACCAATAAAACCTACGGCGATGCACCGTTAACTTTGTCAGCAACGGCCAGTTCAGGACTTGCGGTAAGCTACACAAGCAGCAACACGAATGTCGCAACTATTTCTGGCAGTAAGGTGACACTTACAGGTAAAGGTATCACTACGATAACCGCCATACAATCAGGAAACCGGAATTATCACGCAGCTAGTCCCGTGGACAGGATATTGGTCGTGGTTGATTATATTGCCGGAGATGTTAACCATGATGGTGTCATTACTTCACCTGAGATTGTAGGAGACACCAATGGGGATGGACAAATTACTTCTCCCGAAATATCTGGGGACACCAATGGAAATGGCAAGATTGACAATAGTGAAATTGCTGGAGACTCGAACGGCGACGGATCGATTGGTGGTTCTGAGATTACCGGCGATACCAATGGTAACGGAAAAATTGATGGATCAGAAGTCAAAGGTGATACCAATGGCGACGGTACTGCCGATATTACCCCAATTGCAGGTGACACCAACGGAGACGGAAAAATTGACGGTGGTGAAATTGCAGGAGACACCAATGGTGATGGCAAGATTGACAATGGCGAAATCGCCGGAGACACGAACGGTGACGGATCGATTGGTGGTTCTGAGATTACCGGTGATACCAATGGCGACGGAAAAATTGACGGACACGAAGTGAATGGCGACACCAATGGCGACGGACAGGTTGCCGGAAGTGAAACTGCCCAAACCATTGTCTTCCTGCCTTTGGATAACAAACAGTTGGGAGATAAACCATTCACCGTCTCAGCAAAAGGAGGCTATTCAGGTAATCCGGTTACGTTTACAAGTTCTGATATTACCGTAGCAACATGCTCAGGAACAAATGGCGAAATCATTACAATTGTTGGGGTTGGAACCTGCACCATTACAGCACATCAGTCAGGAAATGCAATTTTTAGCGCAGCCAGCGATGTTACTCAAATCCTGAAAGTTGACTTTAATGTGGGGGTAGAAGATAATCCTAGTGAAACTAAATTGATTGCTTATGCTGTTCGTAATGTAGAGATACGAATTAAAGGAGAGGTCAGTCGTGGAGCCATAGCAACCCTTTACGACATGAATGGACGTGTTATCCGGGTTGAAACTTTGGAAGAGAGTATCTTGAATGTGATGCCAACACCTGGACTTAAAACCGCAATTTATGTCCTTTCGGTTAACGATCACGGGAAGGTTCAAACATTTAAAATTCCGGTGAGAGAGTAATATTTATAAAGATTGAAGGTAAACAAGACTCCGGGACACAAAAGTTTCGGAGTCTTATAATTCAAATGAGCTTAATCATTAGTTATTTTAGTATAGACATGCTTATTCCCAGTTGTTAGCAATAATACCTAAAATGAAAATGGAAGGGAAAAAAGAACCAAACACTGTCCGCTTATTTGAAGGCGAGCATATTCATCCAAAATGTTTGAATTCCGATCAAGCATTAATTGTTCATCGCGGGTTCATTATAATTTATCTTGAAGATGAGTTTGGTAAAAAGAAGATAATTGATTTTAAAACTCCAGGAGAAGATTTACAGATGAAATTTAAAATCGACGAAAACAAGATTCATCAACTACAGGGAAAAATACTTGAATACACCGAAATTCTGGTTTTCTAATGAAATTATACCAAGCAACAAGCAGCCATTTTCATAAAAAGGTAAAAAGGTTTTTGCAAGTAAACGAATAAACTACTTACACTCAATGCATTCACACTTCCATTAGTGCTTACTTCACCATATTCGGGCATAAACTTTTGCGAGGTAGAAACTGCAACAGGCCTGCTAACCACTGGCAGATGGTATCATGTGCAGGCATGGTAATTGGAGGTGTTGCCTAAACCTATATTGATGGAGTACTTGTAAGAACAGGAACTGTAAATTTATGTCCATATTCCGATAATACGAACCCGGTGACAATTGGAGCAGATTATGCGAACGATGTGACACATTATTTCAATGGACAGATCGACGAAGTGCTACTCTATAGCACATCCCATTCGCAAGCGCAGGTTCAGGCTGATATGTATAAATCATTTGATTTAATTGGACGCTGTTTGATACTTCCTTTAGGCATTATTCGAATGAGATTGTTTTAATTGGGCTGCAAGCCAGGTTTATATTAGATTTTATCACGAAGTTGCCCCTCAGTGCGAAAAAAATCATTTGACTCGGGCCCTCATCTGTCGCTTCGCTTTAGCTGGACTGGAATAGACTGGGCTTTTCGACCCGAATATTTAAATGAGTTATATACCGAATATTCATTTATCTTTTGTAAAATTGGTTCCGAATAGCCATCGAAATAGAATATATTTGACCTTTTGAGAAAATAATCAACCACTCAGTAAAATGGTAAAATCAATATTTTACATCCTGATGTTTCAATGCTTATTGGCTTGCATATTTAATGAGCCAGCAGGCGGTAAAGTGCCATTTGAAAAGAAAGTACTTCGTATTGTAATGCGGAATGCTGTTCTATTGGATAGTATCGGTCAGTTACTTATAGTTTTTAATGACACACCCGAAAGCAATTCCGCAACAATGGTGGCATTGGAGAAAAAAAATATGAAATGGCAGGTGATTTCAATGCCGCTGAATGCAGGAATCGGACGCAAAGGATTTGCATTTCCCGGAGCAAAACGTGAAGGTGATCAGCAATCTCCTACTGGCCTTTTCCGCTTGGGACAATTGTTTTGCTATGGGAATGTGGTGAATACCCGGATGCCGTTTATTCAGACCACACCAGAAGATAAATGGATTGACGACCCCGAATCGCCCGATTACAACTCGTATATACGCGGTAAAACCAACGCAAAATCATACGAAAAACTCCTGTTAAGTGGCAACGATTACAAGTATTGTATGGCTATTGAGTACAACATGCATCCAGTCATAAAGGGCAATGGCAGCGCCATTTTCCTTCATTTGAGCGAAGGCAAATCCATCAATGCGTCATCCGGATGTGTAGTTATACTCCAAAAAGATATGGAATGGTTATTAAACTGGATGAAACCTGAATTAAAACCATCCATATTGATGGGAACCCAGAAAATTTTGACTTCAGGAATAAAAACCAAGAATTAGCGAGTCAATTTTGATGAAAACATTTGATGCATACAGATACCAAAAGTCATATAAATATATATTTTTGATTTTTGACAGTATGTAATCAAACAATCAACGCAACGACCATTTTAATCATTCATGCATCAAAAAACTGACATTATAACTGTAGAGCAATTATCTCATTCGTTTGGCAATAAAACCGTTCTTCAGAATATTAATCTTACCATCGGGAAAGGTGAATTTGTGACCATCCTGGGGCCATCGGGTTGTGGAAAAACAACTTTAATGCGGCTGATCGGAGGATTTCTGAAAGCTTCGGAAGGCAAGATTACCATTGCAGGCCACGATATGACTCAGACTCCACCCCACCTTCGCCCGGTCAATACAGTTTTTCAGCGTTATGCGCTTTTCCCTCACCTCAATGTTTTCGAAAATATTGCCTTTGGGCTTCAGTTAAAGAAACTGCCGAAAGACGAAATCAAAAAACAGGTAAAGAAGGTACTGAAAATTGTAACCATGACCGACTATGAAGAACGTGATGTTGATTCACTTTCAGGTGGGCAACAGCAGCGAGTTGCAATTGCCCGCGCCATTGTGAATAAACCTGAAGTATTGCTTTTGGATGAACCGTTGGCAGCTCTCGACCTGAAAATGCGCAAGGATATGCAAATGGAAATTAAAGCCATGCACAAAAAACTGGGGATCAGTTTTCTGTACGTCACGCACGATCAGGAAGAAGCCTTGACATTGAGCGACCGAATTGTGGTGATGAGCGAAGGAAAGATTCAGCAAATAGGCTCGCCTATTGAAATATACAACGAACCGGCCAACTCGTTTGTGGCCGACTTTATTGGCGAAAGCAACATCCTGAACGGGGTAATGATAAAAGATGAACTGGTTGAGTTTGCAGGCCATCAGTTCGAGTGCGTTGACAAAGGCTTTGCCCCGGACGAACCCGTTGATGTGGTGGTTCGTCCCGAAGATATTTACATTTTCGAGATTTCGGATGTCGCCCAGTTTACAGGACAGGTTACTTCAAGCATCTTCAAGGGAGTTCATTACGAAATGATGGTCACCACCCCCGAAGGGTACGAGTTCCTGATTCAGGATTACCATTGTTTTGAGGTTGGCAAAACAGTCGGTATGCTGGTGAAACCTTTTGATATTCAGGTAATGAAAAAAGAAAGGAATTGCAATACGTTTGAAGGCACCATCGTTGACAAATCGCATGTTCGGTTTCTTGGTACCACCTTCGAATGTTCCGATGCACATAATTTAGCGCATGGAACTGAGGTTAGGGTGAATGTTGAATTCGGGAAAGTAAATCTTCAGGATAACCAGGAGGATGGGATGCTAAACGGGGTGGTGAGTTTTATTTTGTACAAAGGAAACCATTACCACCTCACCATTTCGACGGGCAGTAACGAAAATATTCATGTCGACACCCACGATGTTTGGGACGATGGGGATCGCGTTGGAATAAGTATTTCTCCTGAAAGTATTCGAATTGAATCTCTTTAAACTCCAGAAATTGTGCAACGAAAGGTTTTGATATTTTTAGGGCGGAGAAGAAACTGGACAATACCTTATGTGCTTTTTCTTGCCTTTTTTGTGCTGGTACCGATGGCGCTGATTGTATTTTATGCCTTTACCAACACCGATGGTCATTTTACATTGGCCAATATTCAAAAATTCTGGATACATCCTCAGGCCATGAATACTTTCCTTTATTCGGTTGTTGTTGCAGTGATTACCACTATCTTATGCATCCTCATTGGTTATCCGGCGGCGTTCATCCTGAGTAAAATGGAATCGCGGAAGGCCAAATTACTGGTTATCCTTTTTATTCTTCCCATGTGGATCAACTTTCTAATCCGTACCCTGGCTACCGTTGCATTATTCGATTTTTTCAAAATCCCGCTGGGCGAAGGCGCACTCATCTTCGGAATGGTTTACAATTTCCTGCCGTTTATGATTTATCCGATTTACAATATCCTGCAAAAAACCGATCAGAACCTGATTGAAGCCGCACAAGACCTCGGCGCCAATCCGCGACAGGTATTCCTCAAAACCATTTTTCCGCTATCAATTCCCGGAATTACCAGTGGAGTGATCATGGTTTTTATGCCAGTTATTTCAACTTTCGCCATTGCCGAACTGCTCACCATCAACAATATCAAGCTGTTCGGAACTACCCTTCAGGAAAATATTTACAACGGAACATGGAACTACGGTGCCGCATTGTCGCTGGTCATGCTAATATTTATCGGGGTCACCGTATTGTTTAACGGCGAAGGAAACTCGAAAGCTGCCGAGGAGGGCAACCTGATATGATCAAACGAATCCTTTCCTCGTCGTATCTGGGCATCCTGCTGGTTATGCTTTATGCACCTATACTCATCATCATTATCTTCTCATTTACCGAATCAAAAGTACTGGGCAACTGGACGGGCTTCTCTCTGAAACTCTATACTTCGATCTTTCAGGGCGGAATTCATCATTCGCTTACCAACGCCCTGTGGAATACGCTCATCATCGGTTTGATCGCAGCGGCAGCATCGACAGTACTTGGGACAATGGCTGCCATTGGCATTTACAACCTGATGCCCCGTGCGCAAAAAGTCGTACAAATGGTAAATACCATCCCGATCCTGAACCCGGATATAATTACCGCCATTTCGCTGTTCCTACTGTTTGTAAGTTTGAAAATATCTCAGGGTTATACCACTGTAATCCTGGCACACATCACGTTCTGCACGCCTTACGTGGTGTTAAGTGTTTTGCCGCGTTTGCGCCGAATGAACCCTAATCTGTACGAAGCGGCCCTCGATTTGGGGGCAACACCATTTCTGGCGGTCAGGCGAATTCTGCTTCCGGAGCTTAAACCCGGAATGATCAGCGGGTTTATCCTTGCTTTTACTCTTTCGATCGACGATTTTGTGGTCACTTTGTTTACCATAGGAAACGAGGGACTTGAAACACTTTCGACTTACATTTATGCCGATGCCCGGCGAGGAGGCCTCACCCCCGAACTTCGACCACTATCGGCTATTATTTTCGTCACGGTATTGGCGCTGTTACTGGTTATTAACCAACGGGCCGCCAAAAAGAGATTATAAACCTAAATACAAATACGACTTCAATGAAAAAACCTGCAAAAACAAAATTTAGGAACAACCTGCTTGTTCTTTTGCTTCTGACAATTGTATTTCACATATTCAACGCGTGCAAACAGAGTGATGAATCACGGAAAAAAGTCCTGAAAATATACAACTGGGCCGATTATATCGATGAAGACCTGCTGACCGAATTTCCGAAGTGGTACAAAGAGCAAACTGGCGAAGATGTGAAGATAGTGTACCAGGTTTTTGACATGCCTGAAGTGATGTACACCAAAATTGCGATGGGAAAAGAAGACTTCGATTTAGCTTGCCCAACACAATACCTCATTGAAAAAATGCTCAAGAACGACCTGCTGTTGCCAATAGACCGCAACTTCGGAAATACCGAAAATTCGCTTGGCAATGTTTCGCCATTCCTGCGCGAACGAATGGATGCATTTAGCGTTCCGGGAAAGAAAGCCGACGATTATATGGTTCCGTACATGTGGGGAACTTCGGGAATTTTGTACAATACCAAAAACATCTCGAAAGATGAAGTTCAATCTTGGGCATGTTTGTGGGATGCCAAAAACAAAGGCAAAATACTGATGAAAGACCACTATTGGGATGTATATAACATGGCTGCCACTTATGGTTTTTATCCTGATATTGTTTCGGGCAAACGTACCCGGTATGCGGTTTCGAACGACCATACCGATACCGATATAGCTATGGTTGAAAAACAGTTAAAAGCGCTGAAACCAAACCTGGCCGGCTGGGAAGCCGATTTTGGCAAGGAAATGATGACCAAGGGCCAGGCGTGGATGAATTATGCCTGGAGCGGCGATGCCGTTTGGGCCATCGACGAAGCTTCGAAAGTTGGTGTTTCGCTGGCTTACGAGGTACCCAAAGAAGGCAGCAATATCTGGTTCGACGGTTGGATTATTCCGAAATATGCCCGCAACGTAAAAGCGGCCAGCTACTTCCTGAACTATCTTTGCCAGGCAAAAATTGCCTTGCGCAACATGGATGTAAGCGGGTATAGCAGCGCCATAGCAACGCCCGAAATTGTTGAAGCACAATCGGATTCGACCCTCGCCGAAACTGTTAACTTGAATTATTTCTTTGGTCCTGGTAACGGCAAATTGCACATCAACCCCGTTCAATATCCCGACAGCAGCGTAGTTGAACGCTGTGTGTTGCTTCACGATTTTCTCGACAAGAACGACCAAGTGCTCGAAATGTGGAGCCGAGTAAAAGGGAACAATGTGAATTAGAATTGAGCTTATAAACTATGCCGATTATTGTAAATCTTGACGTAATGATGGCAAAACGAAAGATGTCGTTGAATGAGCTTTCTGAGAAAGTGGAATTAACTTTGGCCAATCTGTCGATTCTAAAAACAGGAAAGGCAAAAGCCGTCCGTTTTAGTACGCTTGAGGCTATCTGTAAAGCATTGAACTGCCCGCCCTGAGATATTTTGCAATTTGTTGAGTGATTCTTATCAGTAAAGTAATACGGACAAGATAATATCGTATCCATTTCCTTTTACCCATCATTGCGTGAAGGATAAGGTTGTCAAGTGATTTAATCACTAAACAGGTTAAAGAATCCCATAAAAAAGAGTCAACACACAGCAATATACTGACAGTTGACTCTTTTGATTTTATAAAAATGTGAAATGTTTATTTCATCCCAAATTCAATCAGTTCGCCTAATTTCAAGTATTTGGCATACAAAACCTGATATTTGGCTGCATTCTTTGCATCAGGAGTATAAGTCTTTTCGAAACCACCACCCATTTTTTTCTGGGCTTCGGAAATGTTCGGATAAACGCCTGCAACCACGGCGGCAGCCATGGCTGTTCCCAATGCACAAGCCTGTTCCGAGCGGGCCACTTTAATTGGCATATTCAGCACATCGCATACAATCTGCATTACGAAAGGCGACTTTTTAGCCACACCGCCCAACGCAATTACACCGTCGATGCGAACTCCTTCGCGAACGAACCTGTCTACAATAGCTTTAGAACCAAAGGCTGTAGCTTCAACCAAAGCACGGAAAATACGCGGTGCATCCGAACCTAAATTCAAACCAGAAATTACACCTTTCAGGTTCTGGTTGGCATCCGGAGTACGGCGGCCATTCATCCAGTCGAGGGCCACAATGCTGCTATCTTCAATTGGGATGAGCTCAGCGGCTTTAGTCAGTTCAGGAATGATGCGTGAAGAAACTTCGGCAATCAATTTAGCTTTGGTGGCTTCGTCTAAAAGTGTGCTGCTGGCAATAATCTGTTCGGCAGGCCACTGAAGAACATTTTTAAACCAGGCATAAATGTCGCCAAAAGCCGATTGTCCGGCTTCCATTCCCAACATTCCGGGAACGATAGAACCGTCAACCTGTCCGCAGATACCACCGATTAGTTTATCGCCAACCTCTCCCATCGGGGCAATCAACATATCGCAAGTTGAAGTTCCCATTACTTTGCTCAGGTAATAAGGTTCGATTTCGGCGCCAACAGCTCCAAGGTGAGCATCGAAAGCCCCCACTCCAATCTTTACATTGGTTGGTAATCCTAATTTGGCCGCCCATTCCGGAGTTATGGTTCCGGCAGAAACATCGCAAGTGAACGTTTCTTTGAACAAACGATCTTTCAAACCATTCAACAGCGGATCGAGTTTCACCAGGTATTCTTCGGTTGGCAGACCGCCAAAAGCTTCGTGCCACATAGCTTTGTGACCAGCCGCACAACGTGAGCGTTTCAGTGTTAACGGATCGGTATTTCCTGTCAGGATAGCTGGAATCCAGTCGCAATGCTCCACCCAAGAAAAAGCTGCACGGTAAACACCGGCATCTTCGCGGATTACATGCAGTATCTTGGCCCAAAACCATTCCGAAGAATAAACTCCGCCTTCGAATTTGGTGAAATCGATGTTCCATTCTTTCGACAACTGGTTGATTTCGTCAGCTTCTTTCACGCCGGTATGGTCTTTCCAAAGCACAAACATGGCATTCGGATTTTCTTCAAATCCGGGAGTTAATGAAAGTGGTGTTCCTTTTTCATCCACAGCTACAGGTGTCGAACCGGTTGTATCGATGGAGATACCAACTACGTTTTCGGCAACTCCGGCAGGCGCCTGTTTCAGTGCCTCAACAATGGTGTATTCCATTCCTTCCAGGTAATCTTTCGGGTGTTGACGGAACTGGTTGTTTGGCGCATCGCAATACATTTGTTTTTTCCAGCGGGGATATTCAAAAACCACACTAGCTACTTCTTCTCCATTTTCAACATTCACGATTAGTGAACGAACCGAATCGGTACCGTAATCCAGTCCGATGGTAAATTTTGGTTGACTCATTTTATCAATTTTGTTAAACGTTTAATTATTATGGTTGATTTGCGTAGAGACGCAATGCATTGCGTCTCTACAATCGGAATTTACAATCTATTTTTGTCCGTAATACGCGTTTTTGCCGTGTTTCCGTAAGAAATGTTTATCCAGAAGAACCTGATCCATTTTAGTTTCAGGATTGAGAACCAAACTCCGGAAGGTCATTTTGGCCACTTCTTCGATGACCACTGCATTGTGAACGGCATCGTCGGCATTCTTTCCCCAGGTAAATGGTGCATGGTTGTTGACCAGCACTCCGGGAATCATATCCGGATCCAATCCTTTGAACGTTTCGACAATCACTTTTCCGGTTTCCAGTTCGTATTCGCCTTTAATTTCGGCTTCGGTCATTTTACGTGTGCATGGAATTTCGCCATAAAAATAATCGGCATGAGTTGTTCCGACAGCAGGAATGCCCCGTCCGGCCTGAGCCCAGCTTGTTGCCCATTCGGAATGGGTATGAACTACGCCACCAATATTCGGGAATTGGCGGTACAATTCGAGATGAGTTGGCGCATCACTCGATGGTTTAAGGGAGCCTTCCACCACATCACCATTCAAATTCAGCACCACCATATCCGATGGCTTCATGGTATCGTACGACACACCGCTGGGTTTGATGACCACCAAACCACTTTCGCGGTCGATGGCACTCACGTTGCCCCAGGTAAATATTACCAATCCGTGTTTTACCAAATCCAGATTGGCTTTGCAAACTTCTTCTTTTAATTGTTCGAGCATATTTAAAAAGTTTCAAATTTCAAGTTTCAGGTTCCAAGTTGCGGGTTTCGAGTTACGGGTTCTTTTCTCGCAACCCGAAACTCGTATCTCGTAACTATTTTATTTAATAGGCACCAAATAAGCGGCAAAACCACCGCCCGACACCATAGTAATTTTCACCAAATCGCCTTTGACCACATCTTTCAAAGTGCGCACTACCTTTTCAGCATCAACAGCCGATTCAGGAGTATCTTCAAAAGCAACCAGTTTATATTTTCCGTCGTCCAGAAAATCAAGTTTGATTTCGAGCGAGCGGGCTTCGCTGTTAGTCATCGACCCAATAAACCATTCGTTTCCTGAACGGCGTGCTGAAGTGATGTATTCACCAACCTGTCCATTCAGAATCCGGGTGTCGTCCCACGTCGTTTTTACTTCTTTCAGGAATTCGACTCCCAGTTGACCTTTATAATTTTCAGGAGCATCGCAAGCCACCATAAACGGACTGTCGTAAACCACAAACTGAGCTAATTGAAGGGCTCGCGTTCCTAAAACCTGCGCAGGTGTTCCGTTCTGAAATTTTTCGGGTGTGCGGTTCAGGAAACCTCCGGGCGTAAAATCCATCGGACCAGCCAGCATCCGGGTAAATGGCAAGGTAACCATATGTTCGGGAGTAACCCGAAGCGACCATTTGTTGTATTCGTTGCCCATCACACCTTCGCGGGTAACCAGGTTTGGATAAGTTCTTTGGAAGCCATCGGGTTTGTAAGCACCATGGAAATCGACCATCAAATGATGTGCGGCAGCAGTGGTCACAATCCGGCGATACCAGTTTACCATTTGCTGATCGTCGCTGTCCATAAAGTCGATTTTAACACCGGAAATGCCCCAGCTTTCGTAGGTAGCACAAGCTTTATCCCAATCAGCGCGGTCGACATCGGTATTGTAAAGCCAAACCCAGCATTTTACATTTTTGCTCTTGGCATAAGCCAGAATTCCGGGCATATCGAGCTGCGGCGCCACTTTCGTAATATCGGCGTCCGGAGAATTGAACTTTCCGTACCATTGCCAGTCGATTAACTGGTATGGCCAACCCATTTCGGAAGCCAGATCGATGTATTTTTTGTTGGTTTCATTATCCATTTTTACTTCGCCACTCCACCAATGATCCCAGGCACACATACCCGGCTTAATCCACGAAGGATCGGCTATGGCACACGGTTCGTTCAGGTTCATGACAATTTCCGATTCAACAAGCTTTCCGGGCGAATCGCCCAACATAATAACTCTCCACGGTGTTTTATGCGGAAATTTAAACTTGACTTTATCGCCGTTATCGGGTTGTTTTGGAAGTGGCGAGAGGCTCGAACGTACTGAAAATCCAGAAGCAGAATGGCCTGGTTTCAGATACATTCCTGCATAATCGGTTATCTCAGCTTCAGTAATCGCAGCATAACAATCGTCCGCAACTTTTACGGTCATCGGCAAGCCAATCACCATTTGATCGGTAATTTCAGAAAGTTTACGCTTGAAATATTCGCTTTCCTGTGAAGAGCGGTACGATCCATGATTTGCAGCCCAACAAGTGTGATCGGCAGTAAAATTAAAACTGGTGAGTTCTTCGGTCATGGTATATTCGTGCTTATTGTCAGGTCCGACAAACTCTGTCCGGAATGCGACTCCATCGTCGTAAGCGCGGAATACCAGGTTCATTGTGCGGCGCGGGAAATTCTTCTCCTGAAGCTGCAAGGTTAATTCATTGCAATTGTTCAGAATTGTTGATTTCCGTTTTAGAACCGGAGTCCATGTTTCGTTAATTTCGAGCGATGAAGATTTGAGAACAGTCATATCGCTTCCCAAAGGTGGAGCCTGCCTGAATTCGAAACGAACAGTTGAGTTAGTCACCACAGGGTTTCCGTTGAAGTAAACACTATAGATAATTGAACTACCCACCTCAACTTTAACCTCAACATCAGAGTTAGGAGACTTAACCGAAAATTGGGCATTTGCAATCCCCAAAAAAGTAAGAAGGCAACAGGCAGTTACGAAAAAATTCTTCATTTTCAAATTAGTTTAGTGGTTCAAATACAATAAATTTCAGGTCTTCGGCTAGTTTGTAAATTAAAAATGTAAATTTAACACTTATCTTTACATCTCAAAGCTTATTGAGTTGGTTCAGTTATCTCTTGACATCAGAATGGTAATTGACAAAATAGACAAATCATGAAAACAATTGATAGACTTCCGGATGAAATAACCGCTGAAATTAACTGATTTATCCCTATATTTCGAATAATATAGCCTTAATTTATTGTGGATCGGGCAAACAAAATGTTCAGGATAAACGTTTAAAATATGTCGTAAAACACAAATCATTGCATACCCAATTGCAAAAAACCAAATCAAATGTCAGTCAACATACCGGAAACAGCAAAAAAAAGAATCGTTATTATCGGAGCAGGTTTTGGAGGATTAAAAATAGCCAAAAAGCTTGTCGGATCGGGTTACCAAATTGTTCTGATCGATAAAAACAACTACCATCAGTTTCAGCCTTTGTTTTACCAGGTGGCCAGCTCCGGCATCGAACCGAGCTCAATCCTTTTTCCACTTCGGAAGATTTTTCAGAAGCGAAAAGATGTGTACATCCGTGTGGCCGAGGTTTATTCAATCGATCCGGAGAAAAAAGAACTGCATACCAGCCTCGATACCGTTTGGTACGATTACCTGGTCATTGCTACAGGCGTTAATTCGAATTTCTTCGGGATGGAGAATATGGAACGATTTGCGATTCCGATGAAATCAATCTCAGAAGCCATGTCGCTACGTAATAGGATTCTCTCGAATCTGGAAAAAGCAGTGACTCTTTTTGACCAGCACGAAGACGAGAAAAAAGCATTACTGAATGTGGTCGTTGTTGGGGGTGGGCCTACCGGAGTTGAAATTGCCGGAGCCATCGCGGAAATGAAAAATTTTGTGTTACCGAAAGATTATCCTGATTTAAATCTGGATTTGATGCAGGTTAGCCTCATTGAAGGTTCGCCATCGCTTTTGGCCAATATGTCGAAACATGCATCTGAAAAGTCGTTGTTTTACCTGAAGCGTCTGGGAATTCATGTTCATGTGAGTACCCGCGTAATTGATTATGACGGGAAGGTACTTCGATTGGGCAACGGCGAACAGATGCACACCCAATTGGTGATATGGGCAGCAGGAATCAGCGGAGTTGTACCTCCTGGAATCCCCGAAGAATCAATAGGCCGCAGCCGACGAATGCTGGTTGATGAATATAGCAAACTGAAAGGATTTGAAGATATTTATTCGATAGGGGACTCTTCAATCATGTCGACTGGAGATTATCCGAACGGACATCCGCAGGTGGCGCAGGTTGCCATTCAGCAGGGAGCAAACCTGGCCAATAACTTCAAAGCAATGCAAAAAAAATCGCCATTAAAAGCATTCAAATACATTGACCGTGGCTCGATGGCAACCATTGGACGCAACCGCGCAGTTGCCGATTTGCCATTCCTGAAGTTCTCCGGATTTATCGCCTGGCTAACCTGGATGTTCGTGCATTTAATGGCCATTGTTGGCGTGAAAAACCGCTTGCTTATCTTCATCAACTGGATGTGGAATTACATGACTTACGACCAATCGTTGCGCCTTATTTTATGGGCAGCGAGGAGAGAAAAGACCTCCGACAATTCTAATGCCTGAGGCAAAAAGAGGAGATAGTCATTTGTTGAAATAACAACAAATGACTATCTCCCAATATTGGTAGCATTGCACCTTGGCTACCAAATCACGGCCCTGTCTGCTTCTTTTAAGTACATGTAATCGCCTTCTTTTACATCGAAAGCCTTGTAAAATTCGGGCATGTTGCGCAGTGGCCCCAAAACACGGAACCTTCCCAGCGAATGCACATCTTCTTTGGTACGGCGAACAATTTCTTTATCGCGTATATTCTGAGCCCAAAGATGCGCGTAAGCCAGGAAGAACCGTTGGTCAGGAGTAAAACCATCGATCGGTTTTTCATGGCCTGTCGCGGCTTTTTTCATCGCATTATAGGCCACGTTCAAACCACCCAAATCGGCAATGTTTTCGCCCAGCGATAATTCGCCATTGGCTTTCAGGGTATCTAAAACTGTATAATTATTGAATTGTTCAACCAGTACTTTGGTGCGTTCCCCAAACAATTTGGCATCATCGGCAGTCCACCAGTTTGACAGGTTTCCGACTTTATCGTACAGACAACCCTGGTCATCGAACCCATGTGTCATTTCGTGCCCAATTACCACACCAATAGCGCCATAATTTACCGCATCGTCGCCATCCTTGTAAAAAAATGGAGGTTGAAGGATTGCTGCCGGAAATACGATTTCATTCATCGAAGGATTGTAATAGGCATTCACCATCTGCGGAGGCATTTGCCATTCAGTGCGGTCGACAGGCTTATTGACTTTTGCGATCATGAAATTAAAATCGAACTGGCGGGCACGTAAAACATTGGCCACATACGAATCTGTCGATACTTCGAGAGCCGAATAATCCCTCCATTTGTCGGGATAGCCAACCTTTACGGTAATTGCAGCTAATTTATCAAGCGCTTTGGCTTTGGTTTCGTCGCTCATCCACGCCAGTTGTTTGATACGTTCGCCCAACGATACCCGTAAATTATTAACCAATTCTATCATCCGTTTTTTCGATTCAGCCGGGAAATACTTCTGAACGTACAATTGACCGAGCGCTTCGCTCAAGGCATTATTAGTAGCCTCCTGAACTTCTTTCCACCGTGATCGCTGAGCCATTTGACCGGTTAGCGTCTTTCCGAAGAAGTCAAAATTTTGGTCTACAAAAACTGAGGTCATGTAAGAACCTGTACTTTTCAAAACCTGCCATTTCAGGTAAATCTTCCAATCATCAGCCGAAACCTCTTTCAGCATTTTTCCCAATTCAACCACAAAATCGGGCTGCCCAACTATAAAATCGCCCGGATTATTCAGGCCTAAACTGTTGAAGTGCGATGTCCAATCAATTTCAGGAGAAATTTTCTGCAATCCCTCCAGATTCATTTTGTGGTAAATCTTGTGTGGATCGCGCTGTTCGAGCAAAGTCATCGACGATTTCGCCAAACGATATTCAAGATTATAAACAACCGTTGAATTTGCTTTCGAAACCGCTTCATCGTCGCCAGCCAATGAGAAAATTTTCTGGAGATGAACCTTGTAGGCTTCCTGAACGCTTTTGCTACGTTCGTCGTCTTTCATGTAATAATCGCGATCTGGCATCCCAAGCCCACCTTGGTAAAGATAGGCGACAACCAGCTCAGAGTTTTTCTGGTCGGCATCGGAGAATATCGAATACATCGGCCGAATTCCTTTGGTATGCAAATCGGCAACCACTTTCATTACGTCTGCCTTATTCTGGATGGCGTTTATCTGATCAAAAAGTGGTTGCAAAGGCTCCAATCCGTCTGCTTCGATTTTGGCAGTGTCCATACCTGTATTGTAGAAATCGGCAATTTTAAGTGCAATCGAACCTGCTTCCTGTTTGTTTGTAGCGATTTCATTTACCAGTTTTTGTACCTGGACTTCGCCGGTATCGGCCAGCAAATCGAACGATCCGAACCGGCTCTTTTCATCCGGAATCGGGAATCGTTTTTTCCAACCACCGTTGGCATAATTATCGAAATCGGCAGCCGGACTAAACGATTTATCCATATCAGCCAAGTCGATTGCTTTTGATTTGGGAGCTTCCTGTCGGCACGACAGGCTTCCCATTAGCAATGAGACTAATACAAATTGGTTTAAATTTCTCATGATTAAATAATAAAGTTGTAAATATTCAGCCTGATAACATTCAGAAATTCTATTTCTGAACCATTGGTAACCTAAATCAAAAATGATTACAAAAAAAATGGAAATGTCTGATTTTATCCCATATAAACTGATCGCTGACCCAACTCAATCATCAAAAAAAATCGACCAATCGTTGTGTTGAATAATCAGGCTTGGCGCCGTAAGTTATGCGTTCGGCGAGTAATCAAACTTCAGATAATTTCTATCTTTAGGCTCCTAAACAAATACTAAAAACCATGAACCAACTTACCAAAAGATTTACGCTGTCATTTATTTTGATTTCTATCCTTGTTTTGGCTCTTTCATCCTCAATTCTTGCAGCCTCGCGCGATTATTACCAGATCCAGGTGTTCAGGCTAACCGGAAAAGTACAGGAAGAAAAGGTTGATATTTTTTTGAAAAATGCCTATTTACCAGCCCTGCATCGCGCCGGAATTCAAAAAGTAGGTGTATTTAAACCCATCGAGAGCGACACCACTTCAGGTAAACGTGTTTACGTTTGGATACCTTTTACTTCGCTTGAACATTTTTCCAAGATTCAGGATGTTTTAACCAACGATCAGGAATACCAGAGCAAAGGAATTGATTTTCTGGGAGCCCCGTTTGATCAGCGACCATTTATCCGCAAAGAATCAATCCTTCTGAAAGCCTTTCCTGATGCACCGAATTACTTCATTCCGAAACATCTCACAGCTCCATCGGCACGCATTTACGAACTCCGGAGCTACGAGGGCCCAACCGAAAACCTGTTCCGCCAGAAAGTAAAAATGTTTAACGAAGCTGGCGAAATCAAACTGTTTAAAAGGCTCGATTTTAATGCCGTATTTTATGCTGAAGTGGTTTCGGGGAGTACCATGCCCAACCTGATGTACCTCACTACTTTTGCTGACATGCCAACCCATGAGGATCGTTGGGCAGCATTCAGGACACACCCGGAATGGAAAGCAATGTCGGCGTTGCCCGAATACCAAAATACGGTTTCCAGATCGGTGAAACTGTTGCTGCATCCAACTGATTACTCCGATTTCTAAAATCCCGAATTTTCCATCTATTTAAAATAGAAAAAGTCAGATATCGTTTTAGTCCAATACCGTTGGGACTAGATTGTTAAATATTGCCCATCCAATTCATCAGATTTCCAGTTCAGACTTACAGTTGCTGCAAAGATGCTGGCTCTTTTGGTCAATGTCTTCGACGTAGGTACTCGAATGCATAACGCAGATTGGGTTAGGGCAATGAATCAAGCCCAATGTATGCCCCAGTTCGTGTATAACCTCCTTTTGAAATCGGTTCAGCAACAACTTCTCATCAGGAGCCATACCATAGCGTTCGTTACTGAGCCGGTAAAGTGAAGCAATCCCAGTTTGACCACCCAGGAAAGCTTGCCCAAAAATAAAAGTCAGGATGGGAATAAAAAGATCGACATTAAATATCCCAAGAATTTTATCCGCTTCAGGAAATGACATGGAATTTACCTGTTTCAGCAGCGCATTCCCATTGTATTGCCTACGTGCTGAATCGTGAAATTCGCTTAAATCCATATGGCCATCCCGAATAAATACCTGACAGTGATATTCTTCGCCCACAGCTTCAGCAGCCTTCTCCAAAATTTCTTTTTCGAAGTAACCAAACGAAACTAAAGTGATGGCTTGCAGATTCATTTTGCAACGTTATTGATCTGCCAGTTTTAAATCGTATTTCTTGATTTTGTTGTAAAGAGTTACCCGATCTACTTTCAAGGCTCGGGCGGTTCGTGAAATGTTCCAATCGTATTTATTGAGTGTCTGAAGAATAAATGCCTTTTCAAAATCATCGAGGCTTTCGGCAGTATTGCTTACAAACGTTTTTTCAAGCGGCAAATCCTTCAGGGTTATTCTCTTGCCATTTCCAACCACAATGGCTCGCTCAATCATATTTTCAAGCTCACGAATGTTTCCCGGAAAGTTAAACTCCTGAATCCGGTTCAAGGCGGCCTGATCAATGAATGCCGGCGGTTTATTCATCGAAGTGCAATACTTGTTTATAAAATAATTAACTAGCATCGGTATGTCATCTTTGCGCTCGCGTAATGGCGGAATCTGAATGTTTACAACATTTAAGCGGTAGAACAAATCTTCCCTGAAAGTTCCCTTTTCAACCATACTTTTCAAGTCCTTATTGGTCGCGCAAATCACCCTGAAGTCGGAACTGATTTCCTTATTTCCACCTACGCGCATAAATGTTTTCGATTCCAGAACACGCAGCAATTCAACCTGCATCTTGGTTGAAATAGTAGCAATTTCATCTAAAAAAATTGTCCCACTGTCAGCCATTTCGAACCTGCCTTTACGGTTATACATGGCTCCGGTAAATGCTCCCTTTTCGTGGCCAAACAACTCGCTTTCGAGCAAACTTTCGGTTAATGCACCGCAATGCACACTCACAAAAGGGAAAAATTTACGCGGCGAATTGGCGTGAATGGCGCGTGCCACAAGCTCTTTGCCGGTTCCGCTTTCTCCCGTGATAATGACCGACGAATTGGTTTGTGCTACACTTTCGACCTGCCTGAGCACATTTTTCATTCCTTCGCTCTTTCCAATCAAGTCCTCGACATTTTCAAGAGAAATTACCTTTTGTTTTAAAGTTTCATTCTCATCAACCAAAGAAATCTGCTTGGTAGCATTCCGGATCAAATGGGTTAAATCATCCGGATCAAAAGGTTTGGTCACATAATCGTAAGCGCCATCCTTCAGGGCTTTTACAGCCGTATCAACCGTGGCAAAGGCTGTCATGACAATGACAATTGAATCGGGTTTGATGGATTTAATCCTGCGAAGCATTTCCAATCCGTCCATCCCCGGCATCTTAATGTCAGCAAGTATGATGTCGAACTGGTCCGATTCCAAGATTGTCAGCGCCCGTTTAGCATTTTCGGCACATTCAACACGGAATCCGTCTTCGATAAACCAGTTGTACAATGAATCCCTTACCGATTCTTCATCATCAACGATCAATATGGAAATCTTTTTTGCCATTCCTCTATCTCCTTAACTTTTAATCAATGGTAAATTTACTGAAATCGTCGTCCCATGCCCCAACTCAGAGGTTACATGAATTCTGCCTTTGTGGTTCTGGATAATTCCATGAACAATAGCCAAACCCAGACCAATACCGCTAACATCTTGCTTGGTCGAAAAGAATGGCTCGAAAATATGCGAAATATCTTCTTCGGCAATACCTAATCCGTTGTCTGATATTTCTATGCAAATGGTATCCTCGTCCGGATTTTTGGTTCGGATCATGATTTCACCGTTTTCTTTAATCGCTTCCGACGCATTTACCAAAATGGCAATACAAGCCTGTTTAATCTGGTTTGGATTGCAATATATCAAATCAACATTGGCAGAAAAATCCTGATTAAAACTGATGTTGGCAATCTTTATCGGGTGAGTCATTAACTCGTAGGTTTCTTTCAGTATTTCATGCAAATGTTTAGGCTCAAAGTCATTCTGATCTTTCCGGGAAAAGTCGAGCAAACCCTTGACAATGTCGCCGCAACGTTTCGTTTCCGATTCAATCAAACGTAAATGTTTAATCATCGACTCACGCCTAGTAGCGTATAATTCAGGATTACTTGCCTGTTTAAGCAATAATTTGGCATAAATCAAAATACCCGATAACGGATTGTTGATTTCGTGCGCAACTGAAGATGATAATTTCCCCAACGAAGCCAACCGTTCAACATGCATTAGTTCATTTTGGGCAGCGCCCAATTCCTCTGACTTCTTCTGAACTTTATATTCGAGCTGTTGAGACCAGTTTTCAAGTTCAACAGTAGCATTGTGTAAATTATCAAGCATATCGTTAAAAGCCTCCGAAACCATTCGCATATCATCCAACTGATTGGGCCTAATTTCGAGCCGTGTACTTTTATCGCCATTGGCAACAGCAACACTCACTTTAACCAACTCGTTTAATGGATTTTTGATCTTTTTTCGGGTGAAAAGCAACAAGAACGAAGCCAGAAGCAAAGTCGCCAGGATAGCCAGGAAAAAAAACTCAGTGGATGATTTTTGAATGGCTGCATCCTGCGCTTCCAAAGGAATTTTTATGACCAGCGAACCAAGCAATGTATCCGTTTCCTGATGGGCATGGCAAGAGCTGACATAACATGATCTTTCGTTCAGGATGGGTGATCGGATAAGCAAATGCCTGCTTCCATTATCACTTTTATTCATCAGACAGTCTGTATTTATATCTATAATCTTATACGACTTCTCCATTCCAGGAAACAATGACCGGATATTGGTATGGCAACTGATACAATTAGGGTCGCTGTGGGTATCGTTTGGATCAGTAGAAAATGAGGAATAAACTAAGTTATCGCTACTATCGTACATGTTCACCTCATCGATCCCGGGAAGTGTATTGATAATATCGAGCGTATTTTGGAGGGCGCTTTTATCGTTCTGAAGCATGGAATGATACAATGCACCTTCGACAATTGATCCAATATTGTTACCACTTTGTCGGATAACTGTATTCAAATACTGTTCGTTAACCGACTGAAAAATAACATTAAATGACACAAACAGAAAAACAGATAAAATGGCAATTATGAAGACGACTCTTCCATAAATTGAAGATCTGAATTTCACATAATGACTAATTATGGGACTTTCTACAATATTTTTTCTTGCTATTCTTTTAAACCAATTCATAAGAATCCGGGTAAAATTGTTAAGTCTTTAACTCAATGCTAATTTAGTCTCAAAATTTTAAATTCAGCTTTAACTATTCGATTTTGTTTCAATGAATTGTATGTTTAATGACTATCAAATACATTCGCCCGACTGAAAAATAAGAAAGCGATGTTTTCTCACATCGCTTTCTTAGCAAGCACCAAAACATCAATCATTTAGCACTTTATAAATGGATCCATTCATAAAGAGAATCAATCATTTTTTAACTCTTCCGGTTCCCGAAAATAATTTTTGCGTCGGCACAGAACTTTTTTACTCATAAAATTTTGCTGAAAGTCTTGCCACACTTCATTTGGAAGCTCTAAAAGCGGTTGATCACGTAATTCCCCACCATCCTGCAAAACTACAGAGGTCGGATCTGGCGAATATTTTGCAATGGATTCTGTCAAAAAATCTTTGAATCTGTCCAGCTCTTGTCTCGCCCATAAACTGGCATCCTCGGCAAGAAAGTACGATTGGGTATCGGTTACCCAACTAATAGGTTTAATTTTATACATCCACCCATTCTGATAAGGATCTTCATTCAGTAATTCAGGATTTTTAATGAGCAATGAATTTGACTCAACAATTTCGCCTGAAATGGGGGAATAAATCTTAAGCCTTTTGTCATCTTGAACTATTTCGCCCAGAAAATCTCCCTTTTTAATCCGTTCGCCTGGATCCAAAAGCCGGTTCAATTTGACTTCTCCGGTAATGTGTACCAGAAGGTCGTCGAGTCCAACTTTTGCAACTCCCGATCTTTCAAGATGAGTCCAGGTATGAAAACGGCTAAAAAATAATCCCTGAGGAATCTGCAGCGAATTGGGAGAAAGGCTGCCGAACGACTTCTGAAGTTGTTTTTTATTTTTCACCTGTTTGTTCAATAACAACCAGAAAGGAATGAGGATAGCGAAAAAAGCAACGATCGCCAAATATTCAATCCCTTTCATCTCAAAAATGTTGTTGTAAGTAAATCCTTCCATTTCTATTATTTTTATGCCACCACTTAAATCGTTGCGATAGCTGATTAATGTGCTTTTATTTATTTCGACCGGCCTTGGAAACAGTCGTTTAATCTATTTTATTCTTTTGCCCATGAAGGTGATTCCCTAAGCACCGGCATTCGGCGAATGACCCACCTGAATATCCAGATTTCAGTAAAAATAACGGCCAAAGTTACAATAATTTCCATCCATGACGGAACATAGGGAACTACCGCATCCCATCTAAAACCAATCACTGTGACATTCAACCGATTCAGAACAACACCAACCATTGTCAAAATTGCGGCCAACCGTATCATGAAAATATTGCCTGTCCGATAGCTGTAAAAAAACATGACCATCGGAATGAATACAAATCCTATCATTTCGACCAAAAACCAATAGCCCATTGGAGTATTCAATAAACCCCACCTTTTGGTATGAAGAAAAACAAGAAATTGCAAACAAAAATAAGCGAACATAGTAACTGCGCATATTTTTGATAAACCATGGATGATCCCATTTTGCGAGTGGTGATTTTTTTCACTGATTTGGTCCGAGAATACTTTGTGGCTGATTGACCCCTCAAAAATAACCATTGAAAGTCCGGCGAAAATACTTGATACCAGAAACAGTATTGGAATAAATTCAGAATACCAAAGTGGATGTATTTTTTCTTTTGCCATCAGATAAAGTGCGCCTAAACCCGATTGATGTAAGGTTGACAGGGTAATTCCAAAGATAACTGCAGCAATGGTCATTCCTGAAAGAATACGCTGTGCGCGCCGGGATCCAAGCCATTCAGCAATAGCTGGTGAAAATTCGATCAGTTCGGCAAGCATGTAAAGTAGAAAATGCCAGGCTACTAAAAACAATACAGAACTAGTTCCAAAACTGTTCCCGATTACCGGATTTACCACGTGCCACGGGCGACCCAGATCAAGCAGCAAAGCACCTGTATAAAAGGCATAAGCGAGGAAGCCATTCAGGACAGTAACCCTGACAATCGGATGATATTTTTTCATATTCAGGATATAAACCATAAAAGTGACCACATAGGCGCCTCCGGCAAATGCAACACCAGTAACCACATCAAACCCGATCCACAATCCCCATGGAACATCCTGGGTTAGGTTTGTAATAGCTCCCAACCCTTTCCAATACCGTATTACGATTAAGGAAATACCCAAAAGTATAATTGGGATCGAGATTATATTAAAAGGGGTAAGCCATTTGCCTTTCGGCTTTAATTCTCTAAATAAATATTTCCAACTGAATTTGTGTTCTTTTTCTTTTGCTAAAGCGTAGGCCCTATTATTCATTGTCTTCGTCTTTACGGTGATTGTTTTTGGTCGCTGTGTAAATACCCAACAAGAGTGGTGGCAGAAGTAAATCAACTGAAGGAACACTATACAGGAATCCTTTAGTCAATGCCGGATAGGATGATTGTTGTAAGTTCGTATTCATTCCCAGTTCTTCAAAAGGCACTGGCGAAAGGTAAAGCCATCCGGTACCTCCAACCTCATGTTCCCCATAAATATGATCTGCATATAAATCAGGTTTTTCATAGATTCTCTTACGTGCTTCCTTAACCAAATCACGCCGTTTCCCATACATTAACGCATCATTTGGGCAGTTCGTCACACAAACTGGTTTTTCACCGGCATTTTGCCGATCAAAACACATATCACATTTCTGAATTTTGGGATTTGTACTGTGAAACTCAAATTTGGGACTATCAAACGGACAGGATACCATACAATAACGGCAGCCCATACATTTATCGCCATTCCAGGTAACAGGTCCAGTTTCATTTTTATGCATTGCTTGTGTCAGGCAGGCAGCATCACAGGCTGGTTCGTTGCAATGCATACACTGACGCTTGATATAAACTTCACCTTTGGTTGTTTGAAATGTATTCACCACGGTGTTGCAGGTTTCGTTTGTTTTGCGAATTGGTTCAACTTCTGCTATTGGTTCGGGCAACCCATGAGCAGCTGCGCATTCATATTCGCAAGTGCGACAGCCCACGCAACGAGTCGAATCATATAAAACTCCTGAAAATTCAACATCGCTTTTTCCATTAGATGCTGCAAATGTATTTTTACCAATGGCAAGTGTAATACCGGTAGCACCCAGCAGGCAAAAAAAGCCTCTTCGATTTATACTCATAGCTTTATGATTTGTTAGGTAGTTAAGTCCGAGAATAATTTTTAGCCTTATTTAGAAATATCAATAAATCTGGTCTGAAAATCATCCCAAACTTCAGGCTCAAGCTCAGCTAAAGGATTGTCTATTAGTTCTCCGCCATCTTGCATTGTAATGTAGGCAAAGTCATGAGAATTGGCCTTTATCAGAGTTGTAAAAAAGTCTTTTAATCTCATAAATTCACCCTTTAATGCTTCCTTATATTTCTCAGCGATCAATAAATACTGAATTTCAAGTCCCCAATTCGTTGGCTCAATCAGATATACCCAACCGTCGGAATATGGTGATGAGTTTAGCAATGAAGAATTCGTTTCCAGATTCTTATTAACTTCAGTAATTGTTCCTGTAATGGGTGAATAGATGTTAAGAAGTTTTCCTTTTCGAACGATAGACATCAGAAGTTCTCCTTTCTTAACCTCTTCTCCTGCACCTTTAAGCTCAACTCGCGTAATCTTGCCGGTTATATGTTGCAGGAAATCATCGATTCCAATTCTTACCGAACCATTTTTCCTCATGAATGCCCAAGAATGTGTTTTTCCAAAATAGAGTCCTTTTGGAACAATTACTGATTCTTCATTAAAAACCCCTGTTGAGGCAGATAAAATTTCATGATTGGCTTTATTTCTTTTTGTAAACAGCCTAAAAACCAACTCAACAATAACACCCGTTATTACAATGAAAAACAAGAACAGAAGTAACACAGACAGGAAAGAACTTGTGCGTTCAACAGGAATCGTAGCGTACAACTCTGGTTGACCTAACTTAGCTAATTGAGATAGTCTTTCATTATATGCGAGATTACTATAACCTCTTTCATTCAGAAAACTCTGACCATCAGTGAGCACCCATTTCAAAAATGCAACTTCAGTCGCATTATCAGGTTTTGTAGATGAAACCGAATAAATGCTAGATGATAATGCTTTGGGGTATTTCCCAATCCAGACACCTCTGGAGAACGACTCAACATTAGTGTATATGTCTTCCATATAATCAATCTTTCCATTCCCATTTTTATCAATCGGAACGAATTTCAACCCATCCAGAAGATTTTTATTATCTGGGTCTGAAATTTGAGTCAGATTACAGAAGCCAAATGCATTTGGATCTTTCTGAATTGCTGAAATCATTTCTGACGAACTCAATGACTGAATTCCTGCGATAGTGGACTGATTTGAGTTCAATAAGCTTTTCAATACCAACTGAGTGGATTGATCATTGGTTGTATAAGAATGCAAAGGTACTTTTTGAGCATTTCCAATCAGATCACCCCAATTTCCGTTCTCAGGATTCGTTAAAATTTGAGCCAACTTAACTGTGGTAATGCCCTTTAGATAAATCTCATCTATCAATGGATTATTAGCATTCATTACCGGAACAATCACATCGCGACCAACAACCATGCTCCAAGCAGAATGATTATTTAATTTTTGATATGACTCTTCAGAAATAAATCCTATTTCTCCTGAACGGATCATCTCTAAAACATTATTTTCTGAAGCTTTACTTACATTGATTTTCTGCGTCGGATTCAACCTGCAGTACTCGTTAGCCCACTTCATCGTCAGATTATATAATTCAGGTGAAGTAGTTACATTTATTGAACCGGACGAAGAATTCAATTCTCCGGAAGTAGCTTCTTTACTAATTGCATAAATGCAACTTAGTAAGAGCAAAGCGATGGTTAAAAAGATCCTGGTTTTCATGATTTTCTCTTTTTAGATGACAATACCACGGAATTCAAATCTAGTGCCAATCATAAAAACCAAACACAAAACACTATATAACTGCACTTTAGCAAGAGTGCGATTAAAATTTAAACACAACAAATTGCATATTTATTCAACACCAATCCACATAATAGCAATCAAACAACTAGTTTACTGACACTTAACAACATTGTATAGATTTCATGCACTTGTTGAATATATCAACACATCCGACATCGAAAGTTCAGTTTCAGCCTGATATAGCGGCGAAACATCAAAAAATAGTTCAAAAAAGTTAGTAAAAGCTAAAAAAATAGAAATTATATGGCCGTTGGGTGATCGAAGTTTCCTTGCTACACCATACAAAAACAAAACCCACCGAGTTAACAGTGGGCTTTGATCGTTCATTTAATAAGACACTATTCTTTTATCCTTTTTTCGCTTTGGAAATCATTGAATTAAACAAATTAAGTTGTTCGGCCATTGCAGCTATTTTGTCGACGGGTTCGGTGCGGGCTTCAAGCAGAATCCAGCCATCATAGTCAATGCCGGCAAATAAATTCATGAGTTGTTGGTACGGATAATCGCCAACATTAAATTCGCGGACGTGAACCGTGTCGCCAAACCATTTTTTCACCGAATTAAAGTTGGTCTCAAGTCCGGGTGGCAATAAATCCTGATCATTACAATTCCAGCACATTTTCACATTCTTCTCAGTGACCTGCTCGAAAATAGCCTTCATATTTGGTATTTCCTGAGTCAAGTTACCGTGCACCTCAACCCTTACCAATTGACCCAGATCGGCGGCAAATTTGCCAACTTCATTCAACGATGCAGCAATTTGAGCGATTGTTTTTTCCTTGGGAACCGATACCGGCAAATCATTGGGCTTTACTTTTATACCGGTAGCTCCTATATCACTGCATAATTTAATGTACTCTTTGGTTTGATCAATATTCTTGCGAAGGATTACCTGATCAGGACTGTGGTATTCGAAATTAGCACCGTAACCCAAGCAGGTGACCAGGCTATCAGAAAACTTTTTTTTCACTTCAGAACGTTGACTGGCAGACAGTGTGGTTTCCACACCATGATTGTGATCGCAACGAAGCTCAACTGCCAGATAGCCGGTTCTCTCGCAATTGGCAATTAAGGTTTCTAAGTTCCAGTCTTTAGCCCAAAGGTAAGTGACCAGACCTAATTTCATTTCAAATTTCTTTTCTGCTGCAAATACAGAAAACGGGTCAATCAACGAAAGACCAACACCTGCAACCAAACTTTTTTGAATAAAATTACGACGAGAAAGATCTTTTTCCATGTTATTAATTTCGGTTTAATTGATGGTTAGTTACAAAAATACTTTTGACGAAAGCTGAGTTAAATATAAGAAAAGATCAGTTTATTTTCCGTAACTTTTGGTCTGTATAAACAAACTAAACTTAACAGTAATGACAAACCAAAATTCGCATTGTTCCGTCAATTCGCATCCAAATTCTGAAGAAGCTTCCAATGGAAATTTACTCGATCGCCGAAAATTTATTACAGGTGTAACATCTGCCGCATTTGCCCTGACCATCGTTCCACGACATGTACTTGGTGGAGTGGGTTTTATCGCTCCGAGTGATAAAATCACTCTGGCTTATATTGGCACAGGAACTCAGGGTCTTCGCGAACTACTTCCACTTCTGGCAATCCCTGAATTACAAATCATCGCGGTTTGCGACCCTCAAAAAGAAGCTAATGGCTATCTGGATTGGAGCAAAAATGGGCTTCGGGATGAAATTCGTAAAACACTTCAAAATCGAGACTGGAATTCAGGCGGAGATAATACCATACCCGGAGGACGTGACAATGGGAAAGAAATTGTAGACACCTATTATTCCAAGTTCAGGAATGATCAAAAGTTCGGGAGTTGTAATGCTTATGCCGACTTCCGCGAATTATTTGAGAAAGAAAAGGACCTGAATGCCGTAAAAGTGATGACCCCCGACCATTTGCATGGACTTATTGCTATGGCCGCCATGAAACGTGGCATCTCAGTTACAACCCATAAACCCATTTCGAACCGGCTGGAAGAAGGTTATCAGGTAATTGATCAAGCCAGAAAATCAAAGGTAACAACCCATCTGATTGCCTGGGATTCGAATGGATCGATGGAACAGGTAATGACTTGGATTAACCAGGGAACTATTGGAACGCTTCAGGAAGTTCATAATTGGTCGAACCGTCCGGTATGGCCACAATATTCAGTTCTGCCAACTGATCAACCAACTATTCCAAATGGAATGGATTGGGATCTCTGGCTGGGGCCTGAAGCCGAACGCCCGTATCACCCTTACTACACCAACATGGTTTTCAGGGGCTGGTACGATTTCGGCGGAGGCTCGATGGCCGACATGGGTCATTATAGTTTATGGACTGTATTTAAGGCGCTTGAATTGGAAAATCCAACTATCATTGAACCAAATTTCAGCCACGTATGCGGGCTCCGTGATTCAACCGCATTTCAGGTGTATAACGACTTTTCATTCCCAATTGCCAGTTCTGTCAGGTTTAAATATCCGGCCAAAGCAACAAGGCCAGCTGTTGATTTAATTTGGTACGATGGCGGAATGAAACCCCCGGTTCCGAAAGAATTGTATGAAGACAATAAAGAACTTCCTGCTGAAGGCATGATGTTTACTGGCGATAAAGGAAAAATTCTGGCCGGGTTCCATGTAGATAAACCTCAGCTAATTCCTGAAAAAAGGATGAAATCAATGCCAGTTTCTGAAGTGGTGAAAAAAGACAACATTTCAGGATTCCAGCAATTCATTGATGCTATTAAAGCCGGGAAACAATGCCCTGGAAGTTTCACCGAAGCCTGGTCCTTAACCGAAGCTGTTAATTTATATGCTGTGGCACTTCGTTCCGGACGAATTCTGAAATACGACGCCGACAAACGGAACATTACCAATGTTCGTGATGCAAACAAGTACCTGACTCGAGACTATCGGAAAGGCTGGAATCCGGAAACAATCTAAAAATCAACCAAAACTAAACCCATCATGCTAAATAGAAGACAATTTATTGAGAAAAGTGCAATAGGAATTGGGACAGCATTACTAGCTTCTCAAATTCCAATGAACCTGGCTGCAGCTACTGGTGCTAAAGCCCTAAACAAACCACTTGGCTTTCAGGTATGGACAGTAAAAGATCAGTTAATTAAAGACTTTCAGGGAACATTAAAAATGATGGCCGATTTAGGTTACCAAAGTGTTGAAATGTGTTCGCCACCTGGATATGAAAGTTCAGGATTTGGCCCACTTATGAAGCTCAAAGCCTCAGAAATGAAAAAGATTGTCAATGATGCCGGACTTGCACTGGAAAGTACTCATTACGGAATGGGCGAACTCCGGGATAACCTGAATGAAAGGATTGATTTTGCACTCGAATCGGGACAAAAACAGATGATTTGCTCCAGCTTTTGGCTACCGAAAGAAGCAACTATGAGCGATTGGATGAAAGCAGTGGATGAATTGAATGAAATTGGTGCAAAAACGAAGAAAGCCGGAATTCAAACTGGTTTTCACAACCATCATATGGAATTCGAAAAGATTGATGGGAAATTGATTTATGATGCTTTGATGGAGCATTTTGACCCGGATTTGGTTAAAATGCAATTTCAGGTGGCAGTAATTAGCATTGGCTATAAAGCGGCAAGCTATTTTGAAAAATATCCCGGTCGGTTTATTTCAGCGCATTTAGCCGATTGGTCAATGAGTGACAAAAAGCAGGTCGCAATAGGGCAAGGCATTGTTGACTGGAAGGAATTCTTTAAGGCTGCCGAAAAATGCGGAGTAAGAAACTATTTTGTAGAAATGGAACCTGAAAACTTCAAGGATAGCGCCAATTATATTCAGAACTTGTAATCAGCAAGATTTAGTTCTTTTTTAGTAATTGACTTTTGGTCTGACCTTTCTTGGTTATTCTCAAAATGTATACACCACTCTTAAATTGAGAAAGGTCGATTTTTAAACTCTGATCACCGGGATTGACATAGAAATTATCCCATTTTTTCACTTCAGTGCCCAGAATATTGATTAAGCTGACTTGTACATCGCCTGACTCTTCTGACTGAAGTTCAACAGTTACAAAATCCTTCACCGGATTTGGATATACTTTTTCTATTGAAAATGAATTGGTTGATGTAATCATTCCGGCAGTGAGTACTCCACTTTTTTGAGCATGACTGCTTATCGAAATAATGAGTATAAGTATGAAGGTAAAAAGTGTTTTCATAGTCAAATATTTTGCTTTCTATTCAAGAGACAAAAATCAGACCAGATAGTTGCAAGATAAAGCAAAAAAAGAAGCTGACCTTTATAGATCAGCTTCTTTTAGCTTTATGTCGACCGGAAATTACTCAGCAACAGAAATTGCATCAACCGGACAAACTTCGGCACACGAACCGCAATCGGTACAAAGATCTGCATCAATTTTATAGATATCTCCCTCAGAAATCGCTTCTACTGGACATTCGTCGATGCAAGTACCACATGCAATACATTCTTCTGAAATTTTATAAGCCATAACTCAATTTTTTAGGTTTTATATTGGGCAAAAGTACGAAGTTTGACAAAAAATCAAAAAAATAGCAAAAGTAATTTGAGGCAAAATGAAATCATTTAATATTAAGGCATTTCCTGAAGGAGTTAAACATCTGAATCAGACCTTGTTTTCGATCCAAAAAACGCACAAACATCAGTCAATCCGCACTTTTCACACTTCGGAGAACGGGCCAGACAGGTGTACCTTCCATGTAAAATCAACCAGTGATGAGCCAATGGCAATAATTCTTCAGGAAAATACTCAACCAACTGTTTCTCGGTTTCCAACGGAGTTTTCGAATTGACGCTCAATCCAAGTCGGGCTGCAACCCTGAACACGTGCGTATCAACCGCCATCGCTGGTTTATTAAAAACCACCGAAGCAATCACATTGGCTGTTTTACGTCCCACTCCAGGTAATTTCTGCAATTCGTCAATATCATCAGGAACAACTCCCCCAAAATCGGAAACCAACATTCGCGCCATTCCAACCAAATGTTTAGCTTTATTGTTTGGATAGGAGCACGAACGTATGTAATCAAAAACCTCAGCAGACTCAACTTCAGCCATCTTTTCAGGAGTTGGAAACCGTTTTAATAAATCGGGAGTAATCTGGTTCACCCGCTTGTCGGTACACTGAGCCGATAAAATAACAGCTACCAGCAATTCATACGGGGTTTTGTAGTCGAGTTCAGTTTCTGCAATGGGCATTTCTTTCTGAAAATAACTAATCACCCGTTCAAACAATTCTTTCTTTTCCATTTCAATCCTGATTTTTGAATTTCAAACTTAAACAAAAACCGCTAAACACCGAGTCTTTGACCTGAGTTCATTTTGGTAGGCGTAAAATGTTATTTTTGCAGAAAAAAATATGACTCCGTATTTACAGGCTGAAAATTTATCGAAGCGATTTGGCGACCAATTACTCTTCGAAAATATTTCATTCACCATATTCGAACATCAAAAAGTTGCGCTCATTGCCCGAAATGGCACCGGAAAAACTACGCTCATGGAAATTCTGGCCGGGAATGACACTCCTGAATCCGGGCAAATTACCAAAACCGGCGACATCAAAATTGGCTACCTGAAACAAATACCTGATCTGGATGATAACCTGACGGTTTTCGAAGCTGTTTTTCAATCAGGTGATGAAATGGTAGAAACCATTCGAAACTTTGAAGATGCAGTTCTCCACAATCGGAAAGAAGATATTACCAAATATACGGAATTGATGGAGGTTCATCATGCCTGGGACTTTGAGTTTAAAGTCAAGCAAATCCTGACTCAATTAAAGATTTTTAATTACGATCAACGTATTTCAGAACTTTCAGGTGGACAAAAAAAGCGTGTGGCAATGGCCAATGTGCTGATTAATGAGCCTGATTTGCTGATGCTCGACGAGCCAACCAACCACCTTGACCTGGAAATGATTGAATGGCTTGAAAACTACCTCGAAAAGACCAAAATCACGCTGTTCATGGTCACACACGACCGGTATTTTCTGGATCGGGTGTGCAACGAAATTCTGGAAATGGAAGGCAATACGATCTATCGTCACCGCGGAAACTATTCGTATTTTCTGGAAAAACGGCAGGAACGAATGGAATCGACAGCAACAAGCGTTGAGAAGGCAAAAAACCTGCTTCGCACCGAACTGGAATGGTCGCGCAGGATGCCCCAGGCTCGCGGACACAAATCGAAATACAGGATGGAGCGTGTAGATGACCTGATTGTAAAAGCGGGTCAAAACCTGAATGAAAATAACATCGAATTGAGCATGAATTCGTCGCGAATCGGGAATAAAATTCTCGATCTGGAAAACATCAGCAAAAGCTACGGCGATCTTTGCCTGATCAAAGATTTGACGTACAAATTTCAGCGTGGCGAAAAGCTTGGAATTGTGGGTAAAAACGGCACAGGAAAGTCCACTTTTCTGAATATTGTCACCGGGAACCTTCAGGCTGACAGCGGAACCGTCGAGATTGGCCAAACCATTCGTTTTGGCTATTACCAACAAACCGGGATCGAATTTAATCCAGGCGATAAAGTGATTGATGTGGTGAATAAAATCGCCGAAGTCATCAATTTCGAGGATGGCCGGAAGCTGACAGCCTCTCAATTACTTACGACTTTCCTTTTCCCACCGGACACTCAATATTCGTTTGTTGAGAAACTTTCAGGAGGTGAAAAACGACGATTGTACCTTTGTACAATACTGATGACCAACCCGAATTTCCTGATTCTGGATGAGCCAACCAACGATCTGGATATCATGACATTGGCTGTTCTTGAAGATTATCTCCGTGTATTTCAGGGTTGTGTGATTATCGTTTCGCACGACCGGTATTTTATGGACAAAATCGTCGATCATTTGTTTGTATTCAACGGCGATGGAAATATCAAGGATTTTCCGGGCAGTTATACGATCTGGCGAAACAAACAATTGGAGGAAGAAGAACAGGAGAAAAAACTGAAAAAGCCTGAACCAAAAGCCCCGCAAAAACCGGCAAAGGAAAAGGAACGGAAACTGACCTTCAATGAGAAAAAGGAGTTGGAGCAACTCGAAAAAGAAATTGAATCGTTAGAATCGGAAAAGGCACAGGTCAGTGAAGAACTCAACTCAGGAACATTGAATAACAATCAGTTGCACAACAAATCAAACCGATTTGGTGAAATAACTGATTTGCTGGAGGAAAAGGAAATGCGCTGGTTGGAACTGAGCGAACTTGCGTAAAAGTGTAAACAGTGGTCAGTAGCAGTGGAAAGAAAAATGTTGCGAGTTGCGTGATACGAGTTACGGGTTTTCCCGGAACCCGCATCCCGAAACCCAAAACACAATTTGGAATTTGGAATTTGGAATTTTAAACTTGAAACTCTTTATATATGAAAACATTCGGACTTATCGGACACCGGCTGGGATATTCGTTCTCAAGAAATTTCTTTACTGAAAAATTCGCGAAAGAAAACCTTCAGGAACATGAATATGTGAATTTTGAACTCGACAGTATAGACGAATTCCCGGGCATTTTTAACGGTGATAAAAATATTTGCGGGTTAAACTGCACCATTCCATACAAGCAACAAATCATGCAGTTTCTGGATGAAATAGATCCGGAAGCAGCAGAAATCGGCGCAGTGAATACGGTTAAAATTACTTCAAAAAATGGCAAGCGTCATCTGAAAGGATTCAATACCGACATTTATGGTTTCGAGAATTCACTTCGTCCAATGCTGGAAGCAAAACACCAAAAAGCCCTGATTCTGGGAACTGGCGGAGCTTCAAAGGCAATCAAACACATTCTGAATAAATTGAATATTGAGTTTATTTCCGCATCAATCGAGGAACAATTGTTCGAAAAGGAAATCAGGTACAGTCAGATTACTGATGAACTGTTGAAAGAATATCTGATCATCATCCACGCCACTCCAATCGGAACTTTCCCGAACGTGGATAATTGCCCTGACATTCCTTATCAGTCAATCACTTCCGACCATGTGTTGTTCGATTTAGTTTACAATCCGGAAGAAACTTTGTTCCTGAAAAAAGGAAAAGCACAAGGAGCAAGAACGAAAAATGGCCTCGAAATGCTTCATCTTCAGGCGATACGGGCATGGGAGATTTGGAATAGATAAAAAGGGGAAAAGGTCATTAGGCATTAGGGAAAAGTCGTTAAACCATTTCCTAATGACTATTGACTTTTTACTTTAAAGTATCGCCTGCTACCTTCTTCGAACCAGAATAAAGCTCGTATTTCCGGAAACTACATTCCAGAGAACCATTCAGGATTGGGATTTTGCGTGATGGACGTAATCCAATCGATTTCAGACATTGCGGCGTGCTAATCATCCAAACAGTTGCATTGGTGTAATGATGCTTCAAACGCTCACCAATCATGGCGTAGAAGTTGCTATCATCAGGTGTCATGCGCTCACCATAAGGTGGGTTGAACAACAGAAAAGGCTTTTCCGAAGCAGATTCCAGCAACTTAAAATCAGATACTTTAAAGTCAATTAACGTAGCAACGCCAGCTTCGTCAGCATTTTTAGATGCAATATCAACATTCCGGCGCAAAATATCGGAAGCCGAAATCTTAACGGGTGTTTGTGCTACCGACTGAACCTCATCTTCCATCCATTTAAACAACTCCGGATTAAAACTCCGCCAGTTTTTAAATCCAAAATTTTTGCGAATGCTTCCAGGATAAATTCCGTTGGCCAGCATAGCCGCTTCAATGGCAATAGTTCCGGAACCGCACATCGGATCAATCAACTCGCTTTTTTGATCCCAATCCGACAGACGGAGCAATCCGGCAGCCAAAACTTCGCTCATTGGTGCTTCGTTCTGCCCCACCCTGTAACCACGTTTGTGCAGCGATTCGCCACTACTATCGAGCGAAATGGTGCAAAACTCGGCGCTGATGTGCAGGTTGATCAACACATCCGGATTTTTGGAATCAACATTTGGACGTTTATCAAATTTGTATCTGAAACGATCGACAATGGCATCTTTCAATTTGAGCGATGCGTACATCGAATTATCGAACAAATCGGAAAAAACTGTACTCTGAATAGCAAAAGTCTGATCGCAATCAAACAGATCTTCCCACTTGAAATTTTTTGCACGTTGATACAAATCGTCAACCGAATAAATCTTGTACGAATCAATCGGAACCAGAATGCGCAAAGCGGTACGCAAACAATAATTGGCCTTGTAAAGCATTTTCACATCGCCGCTAAAATAAACCGACCGCCGTCCAATCTGGACTTCGTCGGCACCGATTTCTATTAATTCCTGAGCCAAAACTTCTTCAAGTCCGGCCAATGTGGTGGCAGTATATTGCTGTTTTTTCAATTTGAATTTTTTAAGTTATGCAACGATTCTATATTCAGGATTAAATTCACCACAAAAGTCTAAAATATTTGCAGAAGTTTCTATTCCTTGCAACCTTTAATTATTCCGCGGGTCGAGTTTCGTATAAAACCAATGATTTCATCACATTCCCGAGTTATTTCAAAGTTGGTTTCAATCAGTTCAAGCGCATGAGATATATTTCGCCTT